>ENA-UEPH01000014-UEPH01000014.1-human-gut-metagenome-genome-assembly--contig:-NODE-14-length-183447-cov-68.605824_pt1 | contig 183447 bp, 209 predicted proteins | sample MGYA00242891_ERZ507898 | MGnify/ENA primary metagenome ERZ507898 (study PRJEB26167, sample SAMN06115411) | human gut metagenome | host: Homo sapiens | place: China:Guizhou | collected 2014-10-15...
GACAGAGCTTTCTTCCTGTTCAGACTGGCGAAAATTTATGCATAAGCTATGAATCCCTCAGGTTTTTACGTTGACCCGTTTTTACGTTAGTCCGTTTACATCAAAGCCGTCAAATCGCAGTATATACAAAAGAAAAAAGCAGTTATCTTTTTAGATAACTGCTTGATTTTCAAGTGATCCGCTTGGGATTGTGTTATGAAACTTATTTATTTGATTATCATATTGTTATATATGTTTATTACTACATGGTATCACAATAGTATCTTTTTTATTTCGCTAATCTGTTGTTCGTATTTCCAGGTATCATCTATCATATTTCCTTTTCCAGAGCATAGCCATTTGACATTAAGCATAGGGAAAGCTTCGGAAATCCGGGATATTATATCACTTCCTATCGTCCCTTTTCCTTTTCCGCTTTTATCCGAATTACTGATATACCCATTGGCTATATTGCAGTATAACTCAAAGGAGCTATATCCTTTTACAATTTTCAGTTCATACCTTGCATAGTGAGCAAATGCCTTTAGTCTATCTATCGCCCTTTCGTTTTGTTCTGTATTTTTTTTCATTAAATATTTAGTAATAATTTTATTTCACAAAAACATGCTTAATAACATATTAATATTCAAAACATTTATTGAACAATGATGTTATATGTTATACAAACTATCATTTTTTAATAAACAAAGTAATATCATGGAAGAAGTTAACCTTTCTGCGCCCTGTATGATGAAGCAAATTAAAATTCTTACGCAACAATTACTACGACTATCCGAGGACCTTGAATTGGCCCACGAAAGAATTTCCGTATTGGAAAAAGACTTTGAAACGCATAAATCTGAACTGCACCATAAACATCCGGTTTATAAAATGAATATATTACATTCAAAAGTTACCGGATTTTAAGAATAAGCAAGAACCGCCCCTACAAAATAGGGATTGTTCTTAAGCTGTCTTTTTTTCTTCCAATACATTTTTTACGTCTAAAAGCGCTTGTTCAAGTTCGTCTCTTGCTTTCGCAATAGTCTGTTCAAGCTCGTTAAACTGTTTTTTCAGTTTACCAAAAAGCCTTTCATATCTTGAAACGGTTGTTTCATACAGCCTTGACAGCTCATCGTAAGAGAGAGACACGGAATCTGTGTCCTGCTGACTCGAACCACTATCTTCATCTTCTATGAACATAGGTCCTTTGCCGGTGAGGATGTAGTTGGCGTTGACTTGGTATGTTTGGCAAAACTCTTGCAACGTATTCATAGATACACCGCATATTCCACGCCTTATTTTAGACATGGTGGCTTTTGATAGATTTTCCAAAGTGTTCCACACCTTGTAATCGGTAAGTTCCAACTTTTCTATCGTCTCTAAAAAACGATAAGTGTAATCGTTAAACGCTTCCATAATTTATATTTTTTTTAACCAGTGACCAAAATTGTTACTACAATATTGCTGGTAACAAAAAGTATTACTATCTTTGCATCTGTAACAAGTAGCAGTTGTTGAATGACATAGTTTATATTATCCCTTTCCGGGCTAATTATATGAGATGAATCCTGTGATAGCTGCTACCTATTACGGGATTCATTCTTTATATAAAATACAATCGGTCAATGGACATACTTAATATACCAATAGATATAATCAAAAGATACAAGGCAAGCAAGGCTGAAAAAGAATTGCTTGCCTTTGCTATTGGCATCAAGTGTCTGTATTCAAATTCTGTACTTACCGATGTAACCCCTTATAAAGTGATGAAACTGTTTCATATTTCTCACGATAAAGCCAAACGCCTTATTAACGGAGCATTAAACGACAGTTTTCTGTTTTCCGTAAAAGGAGGCAGCTTTCTTGCAAACACTTTTAAAAGCAAGGAAATCAAAAGGTCAATAGGGCGTACGCCTTTTATTTACACCTCTGATTATTGCTATAAACTGAATAAGAAGGAATATTCAATTCGCATGCTTGTGCATGAGCTGAACTGTATTATGCTTCTTTGTGCAGTCAATTCTATTGATAGAGACAACTTTCCGCAGAGTAACGGGAAACCGAAACAAAAACGTTGTGCCCTTACCAAGGATTTGACTTTGCGCAAACTTGGAAATATATCCGGTTCAAGCAAAAGTACCGCACACAGACTGATGAATGAAATGTTCCGAAACGGAGTAATCTCCAAGACAAGGGCGCACGGGGAAATGGTTATCCATACCGTGAATGCCAACACCATTGAGGAGTGGCGCAAAAGAACGGGAAGGAAACATTTTATCTATAACCCCAAAGACGGAAGCGGATGGATTGTCATTCCTTGTTCTTACTCTATATGCGACAGAGGGACTACCGAGAAATATAAGCACGTTATTTATAATCACAAGAAGCGTGTAGAATCATCAAATCTCAAAGTGTCCAAGCATCCTGTTTATGAAAATCCGTTTGATAATCCCATTAACGCTGCTTATTTATGATATTTCTATTTTGGGAACATATATTATTTACAGAGAGAATGGGATTACACAGCGTATATAAACACATACGTGCGTGATAATTTAATATATAAAATATTAAGACAATGAATAGATATTATACATTGAATTTGAATAATAACCGATTGTACAACATTTCAAAGAACGAATTATGAAAAATATGCCAAAACAGAAAAACCGTATAACTAAACAGACCAGCAATTTCCTCTCTCATAGAGCGATAAGATACACTCCAAAAGAATTGGAAGAGCTGAGGGAGTGCGCTATGATACTCCACAAGGTAGAGGATGCCGAACTTCGGGAACTATACAAGAAACGAGATGAACTACATCCTGAAAACCATCTATCAAACGGTGATTCTTTATGTCAAGAATCAGAGAGACTAGCTCTTCTTTTTGCTGTTTCGTTATCTCTATTGTCTTTAATTCTTGCATGCTTAGTTTTATCTTATCATTAATTAATTTATTAGTTATGAAATCAATATATCAAATCTATGCAGATACATTTAAGGTGCGTTCTTTATTGGAGCAACCGAAAGTAGGTTTACTAAAAGAACAGCATTCTCAACTTTTGAAATGTCCATTGCTGAAAGAAGTATGTCCATTAAAGAATCAATTTGCTCTTTCTGAAATTTCTCCGACATTAAAATTGATTTTCTTGCAATTAAGATATTGACTATACTCGTACATTCATTCTGTTTTCCCAGGCTACACAAATGATATATAGATGATATTCCATGAAGATACAACTGAAATATATCAGAATTGCTTTTCTCTTTTTTATTGTCATACATCATAAACATTGCAGATTGAAATTCAAACAGATTGTTTGTCGAACGTATGTATATATCTCTTTCCTGCTTGTTTATTTCCCTCCTTAAGTCTTTTATATCTTTTAATTCCTCCTTTACATTTATTGCGGTGTATATCTGCCACCCGATAAGTATCGTTACAAGCAGCGCTAACATTCCCACTATCACCCCTTGATAGTCCATTCCCAAATCAGAGGTATGCGGATATGTTCTACATAGAGCCGCCACAGATACCATGATAGATATTGCAGACAATATTAGCGTTATTGTATTTCCATACTTACTCATAACAATATATTAATCAAAACTTTACACAAAACATGTTTTATAACATATAAAATAGTAGCATAAAAAGTTACTATTTTATTGTGGTAACAAAATAAGTCACTATCTTTGCACTGTTGTTAGAACGAAAGAACGACAACAACAAGACATAAAAAATAGAAGCAACCATAAAAGCCGCTTGTATTTGTTTTTATGTCGGCGAATATAGCTATTTTCTATGAAAAAACAAATAAAGTGAGAAAATTTATATAATAAATGATATGAAAATAACAAGAGAAGATATTTTGAAGATTAAACCAGGGACTTCGCTTACTGTACGTCTAAGTGATTACAGAGCTTGCGATTCAGCGAGAGCTGTTGCTTATAGAGCCGCTTTAGCAGACCCAAGACCGGATGTAGAGAGATATAAGGTGTCTATTAATACGAAAACATGGGAAATTACAATTACAGCCGTTAAAAAGTTATGACTCGCACAGAAGCAAGAATATTAGCAGAAGAACTGTACAAACTTATGCGCAAGGATGTGAAAAGGATTGTAGAGGAAACAGTGATTGAATGTTCGGATGAATGGGTTGGGGTAGGAGAGGCTGCTAATATTCTTGGGTGCAGTGTTGGTACTTTATATAACAATATATCTAATATTCCTCATACAAAGAACGGCAGACTTCTTCGATTTAAGAAATCGGAATTGATTAAATATTTGGAAAGATGAAAACCTACGATTTAAACAGAGCCTCTCGGCTTGCTCTTCGGATTGCTCTAATAATAGCAATCATGGCGGGATGTATATACAGCAGCCGTGTAGAATACAACGATGATGTATTATCCGGCATGAGTTCCGATAAGTACGACTTCATCAGAAGTCGGATAAACGACAGCTCACGGTCGGCGGTAGTATCCGAGTATATGAGTAACAAGCAGTATTACGACAGTCTTGACTATTAAAACCGCGTTGTGTGAACAACGCTCCTTCCTCTTAGCTCAGCCAGGCAGAGCATCGCTATGGTTACTTGTTCGAAGGTTTAGTATCCGGTAATTTCCGGTTAGCGAAGGTCGCACGTTCGAGTCGTGCAGAGGGAGCAAAATACATAGTTCTTTGACGTATTGAATGTGAAATAAGGTTTAAGTATCTGATATTTAGACTTATTTCAATATAACTGAGGATTACGGATAGCGGAAACGCGGTGACTCCGTATAGGCTTGGTTATCGTGATTGTCTCTTCGCACCGAAATGTCCTACGGTAGAGAGTATGCGGTTTGGGCGTCCGTATCGCAAGAGACAAAGGTCATAAAGACAACATAAGCGTCCGATACAGTCTTAAATCGGTATAAAGTATGCGGTGGTAATGAAAGGCGCCCGTACACGCTTATTATCTATAATCCCGTGGCTCACCCTAAGGCGAGTAGTAAGGCAACCATCGGAATGCTCACGGGAACAAAAGCCTGTAAGGGTGAATAATTCATGATAGCTTTTTAATGTAAACAGTCCCGTCCACGTGCTGGTCGGGAAACACTGCGGCATGGCGGAATGGTAGACGTAAGGATTGAAGAGGTTCACGATAAAAGGAATGCCACTATATGCAGAAAAGCATTCGCCTTAACCTCAACCTGCGAAGGTGCACGTGAAAATATAGATAATAGGTGAAATTCCTTCACGGCAATATCGAGTAAACTCGTCCCGGTTCGAGTCCGGGTGTCGCAACATCTTCACTACAGATGAAGTATTTGTTTAGTCGTAGCCGGGCGGTCTGTGAAGATAGTCCGGTTTTTCTTGAAACCAATTAATAACAATCATATGAAAACATTACAATTAAGTGAACAAAAAGCCCGTGAACTATATCGGAGCGGTTCAAAAGAATTAAAAACAGTATTGGAAGAATCTTTTGGAAAGGATTTCTTTTCACAAGACGTTACAGAAAGAGTGAAAACCTACCTTGATGCTTGCCACGAGTTGGGAAGGGAACCACTCGATGAGAAAAAGCTATTGGAGTTAGGCTTGACGGAACACGATATTGCTTATCAAAAGCTGGCTATCGTTACGGAAGCTCTAAATGGAGGTCAGAAACTTAATGTATGCGATGCTAACGTGAAACGTTGGTATCCGTGGTTCAAGCTTAATGGGTCTCCTTCCTCTTTCGCTTTCGACGATTCGGATTACGATGATGCGTCTGCGGCTGCGGGTAGCGGGTCTCGCCTTTGTTTGAAAAGCGAAAAGCTTTCCAATTATTGCGGGAAGCAATTCATTGATTTGTGGAAACAATTTATTCTATAACCCTATAAACTTACAATTATGACTTTAAATGTAGATAAAAAGAACGCTTTAAAGGCTTGGAGAGAAGCGGACAATAAAGGAAAGCAGATGCTTGAAAATCTATACGGCAAAGAAATATTTGCCAATCAAAACGTAATGGATAGAATCAAAACGTTTGAAGACGCAATGGAAGAAACAGGAAGAAAAGGTGTCCCTGATTTTTCAGATTTACCCAAAGACATGCGCAGGCATTTCATTGCGTTATATAAAATGGAAGTTATTACGGAAGCTCTGAATGAAGGCTGGAAAGCAGATTGGGATAACTCGGATGAGAACAAGTATTATCCCTATTTCATTATGTCTCCTTCCTCTTTCGCTTTCGACGTTTCGTCTTTCGGTAATGCGTGTGCGTGTGCGGGTAGCGGGTCTCGCCTTTGTTATAAAACACGCGAACTTGCGGAATATTCGGCAAAACAATTTATTGACATTTGGAAAGACATCCAGATAGGATAAGCATACAAAGGTCGTCTGCCCTTGTCTCCTTCCTCTTTCGCTTTCAACGATTCGAATTACGATAATGCGTATGCGAATGCAGGTAGCAGGTCTCACCTATGTTGTAAAACTTCAAAGGGCAGAAACCTCACCTCTTGGTGGAAAACAACAATTCAAACGGTGTTGGTAGGTTTAACCCGAAAACTCTTATTAGAAAACAAAGGCTATGAAACGCTTTGGGAATTTATATCATCGCATCTATGATATAGATAATCTTTATCTTGCTTATTCTAAAGCTAAAAAGGGCAAAGGAAAAACGTATGGAGTTATTCAGTTTGAGAAAGATTTGGATAACAACATACTTTCCTTGCACAAAGAATTGTCGGAAAGAAGCTATATCACTTCTCAATACACGACTTTCATTATACATGACCCAAAGGAGCGTGAGATATACAGGCTACCATTTCGTGACCGTGTTGTGCATCACGCTATAATGAACATCCTTGAAGATATATGGACACCGATTTTCATTTCACACACTTATTCCTGTATCAAAGGAAAAGGCATTCATGGAGTGGTTAAACATTTGAAGAAAGACCTGAAAGATGCTGATGGAACAAAATATTGTCTGAAAATGGATATTCGCAAATATTATCCGTCAATAGACCACTCCATACTGAAACGTATCATACGTAAGAAAATAAAAGACATAAAGGTGCTTGCCCTTCTGGATGGTATTATAGATTCAGCACCGGGTGTTCCTATCGGTAACTATCTTTCCCAATTCTTTGCGAATCTATATCTTTCTTATTTCGACCATTGGATTAAGGAAGAAAAGCGAATGCCATATTATTACAGATATGCCGATGACATGGTGATACTTTCCAGCAGCAAGAAAGAGTTACACAGTATTCTTCTTGAAATCAACTCATATCTTAATGAGAAACTGCACCTGCAATTAAAGGGCAACTATCAGTTTTTTCCGGTAGATAGCAGGGGAATAGATTTCGTGGGATACGTATTTTTTCATACGCATACATTGATGCGGAAATCCATAAAGAAAAACTTTTGCCGTAAAGTATCTGCATTAAACAAAAAGAATATAACCCCGCATGATTACAAAATGGCAATCTGTTCATGGCTGGGTTGGGCGAAGCATTGTAATTCTAAGCACCTTATTAAAAAGATTATTAAGAATGAAAAGATTCAGTGAATTAGGAATTGAAATTGATGCAGACCGACATATATTTCCAGTTCCGCAGGTTTCAATAACCGATATTCTTAACTGTGAAATTGAAATACTTGATTTTGAATCGGGTGTAAAAACACAGCATGGTTCAGACAGATATGTAGTAAAAATAAAACATGAAGGTACGGAATGCAAGTTCTTTACAAACTCCACTCCTATTAAAGAAGCACTAAGCAAGATTTCCAAAAAAGACTTTCCGTTCATTACAACTATCAGAGTGAAGAAGTTGGGAGTTGGGAACAGCAAGATGTACTATTTTACTTAACCAAATTCAGCCGCAGAAAAGGTCAGAGCTATTACCGTACTAAAAGCCGTGAGAGAAGCGAAGTGCGCACCGCTTCCCTTTAACCTTGTACGGGCGGTTTAAAAACACAATACAATGGAAAATGGACTTGAAGAACTGTACAAGGAGCTGAACGAAGTCAAAGCTTGCGATTTGGACTATCTTCCCAAGTATGGGTATTCTTCAAAAGAAGAAATCATTCAGCTTATAGAGGAAGACATTGAGGAGTTGCGCGCAGAACTCGAATGTAATCAATATGATTATACACCTGACGAATTCGAAGACGAAAGGATGTTTCTTTGCGTTAGTCAAGGGCTACCAAGATATTGTTAAACTAAAAAACATTTATAATGAGTACAATAACGACAATCCCGCAGCTTAAATCAATGCTTACGAATGACAATGTGAAAGCACGTTTCAAAGAAATTCTCGGAAAGAAAGCGCCGGGATTTATCAGTTCGATAGTAGCGGTTGCCAATAGCAATACATTGCTTCAAAAGGCAGAACCACAGTCTATCATGAATGCCGCTGTGGTAGCAGCTACTTTAGATTTACCTATCAATCCCAATCTTGGATTTGCTTACGTTGTTCCTTACGGCAATCAAGCGCAATTTCAAATGGGCTGGAGAGGTTTTGTTCAACTTGCTATGCGTAGCGGTCAATATAAGACAATAAACGTAAATGAGATATATGAGGGGGAGATAAAGAAGTCGAACCGATTTACCGGAGAATATGAATTTGGAGAACGCTCTTCTGATAAGATAGTAGGCTATATGGCTTATTTCAGTCTCATCAACGGTTTTGAGAAATTTCTCTATATGAGCAAGGAAGATTGTGAAAAACACGGAAGGAAGTTTTCACAAACGTATAAACGCGGCACAGGCATATGGTCTACCGACTTTGACTCTATGGCAAAGAAGACAGTTTTAAAAATGCTACTTTCTAAGTTTGGTATCTTAAGTATTGAAATGCAACGTGCCCAAACATTCGACCAGGCTATTATAAAGGATAATCTGGCAGAAACCGACATAGACGAAGCCGAAGTGTCGTACAATGATAATCCCGACAATGAGGAAGCCAGACGCAATGCAATGAAAGAGGCTTTGCAGGAAGCGGAAGTTGTCGATGAAAATACAGGCGAATTATTTAATACTGAGACAAAATGATTGAACAGGGTAGTTTTGGATGGCTTCGCCAACGCCTGGGGAACTTTACGGGAAGTCGCATCGGGGACTTAATGACAAGCGGAAAGAAAGGGGAGCTGTTTGGGAAGACAGCCCTTTCATACATGTATGAAGTCGCAGCAGAAAGAAACCTACTCCCTAAGTATATTGAAGATGATTATCTGTTTGAGATATACCAAAACCAGGTAAGCATCAACAACAAGTTTATAGAGTTCGGACACGAAAATGAAGATTTTGCCGCCGAACGTTACCAGCTTGTCACAAGATGCGAACTTGAAGAGTGCGAAAGTATACAGCACCCTACAATACCTTACTTCTCCGCTTCTCCCGACCGCATAGCGATTAAAGACGGCTTAAGAAAGGTGGTGGAAATAAAATGCCCAACTCCTAAAAAGTTCATGGAGTATATGAATGAGGTTAAGGATAACGATACGCTTAAATCAGTAAATCCTCTATACTTCTACCAAGTACAAGCGGAGATGTCCTGTACAGGATTGAGCAAAGCTGATTTTGTCGTTTTCTGCCCTTTCCTGAAACATAACATTCACATTGTAGAGATAACAAGGGACGATGCCGTAATCGCTGAATTTGAGAGACGGATAACCGAAGCAAACAAAATCATTAATCAAATACTGAATAAAAAATGAATTTAACCGGAAGCGTAAATTTGCTAAAGCTCGAAAAAGCGGGCATAGCAACAATCAAGAATAAGAAATGCGTTGTCATTCCGATAGAAGAAAACGACCTTTATGTAAGTATGGACGAGAACCTGAAAGCAAAAGCCGTCTATCTTAACGTTAATATTAATGAGCGTAGAGAGCCGAGCCAATACGGCAATACCCATTACTGCAAACAATACTTATCAAAGCAGTATAAGGATGAGAACAAGGCAGAAGCAGAAGCCAAGTCAAAAGTTTACCTGGGAGACTTCAAGCCTTATGAGTTTGAGGGTTCCGGAAATGCTGCGGCTACGGTGGATGCACCATCCCTACAGACTGACGGGGAAGACGACCTTCCGTTCTGATGTGTAACCTATAAACATATAATATCATGCTGTACGAATTTAAGCTAAAAGCAAACAAGGTTAACGAGAAAGGCGATGAAAAGGAAGTCACCGAACATTACATAACCGATGATGAGCTTTTCGGTCATGTGGAATTGAAAGGCAATGAGCTATACAACGGTGAGTGTGATGTTTTCGCAATCAGCCGAAGTAAGATACGTGAGATTGTCAATGAGAAACAGGAAGATGAGTTCTTTTATAAGGTCACTCTTGTTGAGATTTTCGTAGACGAAAACGGGAAAGAAAAAGAGAACAAATATTATGTTCTAATAGCAGCAAAAGACATGGACGATGCCAACAGAAAGGCGGCGGAATACATGAAACAGGGGCTTCAAGACATGAAGCTGGACGCTATTGCAAAGACAAAGATTTTAGACTTAATATAATTAACCGAAAGCCCTCTGCTCACGCAGAAGTCCCGTGAAAGGTTCGGGTTAAGTGATTTAATTTCAGCTAACAGTTAACTATCCCGGTGTGGCTTGACCGCCTATCCGGGAGCAATAGCCTGTGAAGGTCTTTTTGGGAATGATTTTATCCATACAATCTCGCCAAGCCCAACCAGGGTTACGCCAATGGCACTGTATACGGGGACTGACGAGAAAATGGGGAATATGGTAGCGTTGAACGTATTGGGCGGTTATTCTTTTTGATTGCCAATTATTTTGTTTTAAAATTAGTATTAGTTATTCATTAGTTTATTATCCTTTACCATCCAGCAAAATAACGCGTTCTGTTCGATTCGGAACTTCCCCACTAACTACAACTCATTATGAAACTTACAATAACCAAATCCGAAGGTGCAATCATTCAGAAACTTATCGCAGACCGAAAGTCAGACATTCATAATTTTGGAGGTGACAACAAGCAGGCAGAGCGTCTAAGTAAGTTGAACAAGAAGATTGCAAGGCAGATAAAGAAACAATACAAGACATGAGTCCTTACGTAATAACTTCTGCGGTTCTTATTACCTATGACGGAAAGAAGATACCGTTGGAAAACATAGAAAGTGAAATAATGACCCGACCTATTCAGTTGACTAAGGAGAGGATACTCGATACTTTCTCCATGATGAAAGATAAGCCGGTGGATGTGGAACTTAAAGTTAGATATATCTAATATGGAATATAAAGCTACTATAAAGGGTGTTGCTCCTTCAAAGCCAAATTGCATGAAGATAGTAACAATTAATGGGCACGGATGTTTAGCAAAAACTCCTGCTCTGAAAAAGTACGAAGAGGCGTTTATTTGGCAAGCCGGACAATTGAGGGATTTAAATATAAATGAGCCATTTGAGTTTTATATTGACGTGTATTATCCGAGCAAACGAAGTGATTTGGATAATGTTTTGAAGTTGCAACTTGACGTGTTGCAACGCATAAAGTGTATCAAGAACGATAACAACTGCTGCCTTATCCATGCACGCAAATTCGTTGATAAGGACAATCCTCGTGTTGAGATTACTATCAGGACTTTGGATTAAAAAAATATAGTTTTCCTTTGGCATTTTGATTTGAGTGTGTATCTTTGCGGTGTTCAAGACCAAGAGAACATTTATATACGATTAAGCAAACGACTTTTTTATGTCGTTTTGATTGCATTGTATCGCAAAGATATGGGCTATTCATTACTCGTTGCTGCCGTTTGCAAATCGTTGTAAATGGTTCTCTTGGTCGAGAATACGGGTTTGAATAGCCCTTTTTATTTACTCAATATTCATAGCAATGACCAAGAGAATGAATATGAGTGAGAAGCGAAGCGCAGTAACTTCTACATTCACGAATTCGGGTAGCGAAAGTACCCAAACCCTTCCAAATGAAATTTGGAAAGATATACCAAATTACGAAGGAGAGTATCAAGTATCAAATTTAGGAAGAATTAAAAGCCTTTCTCGCTCTTATCTACAAAGTAACGGAAAAAAGATTACAATTAAAACAAGAATTAGAAAACAAAGTTTTGATAGGAACGGTTATCATACAATAAACCTAAAAGAGAAGATATTCCTTGTTAGTAGGCTTGTTGCCGAAGTTTTTATTCCTAATATGCACAATTTTAAGGAGGTGAACCATATAAATGGTAATAAAGATGATAATTCAGTCTCTAATCTTGAATGGTGTGATAGGACATACAATATGAGACATGCTTTTTCGAATGGTCTTATAGATGTAAGAAAAATGTCAGAAACAAGAAAAGGAAAAATTAAAAATATAGATAAGGAACTTATATCTAAAATAAAACACTTATTACTTATTGGGAACAGAATTGCAGATATAGCAAAAGTTTTAAAATTAAGTAGGAATACTATATATAATATTATACATAGAGCAAATATCCCATACAGCTTTAATGATAAATATAATAAACGATATGAGAAAAATATTGAAAAAGAAATAATAGAATTATCGAAGCTATATAATATTTCAAGTATATCAAAAAAACTTTCTATTAGCAGAGATACAATAGGTAAATATTTAAGGAAAAACAACGTATATAAAAAGAAGCCTAATTCTCAAATCTTATTAAGTGAAAGTGAAGCAAGTGAAATTATACGTTTGAGAAGCTTAGGAATGACTTTTTCTGAAATATCGAAGAATATTAATAGAAGTGCGTCATCTATATGTAAATTAATTAACGGTAAAACTAAGTGTTACAAGAAAGGAGGTTTAAAATGAAACTTCCAATAGACACGTGCACTCTTTCATTATCTTCTTCAACCGAAGAAATCAAACGCTATTTCAAAGCTATTTTAGAACTTTCAAAACTAGATGTTCCCTACCCCGTTAGTCTTGATTATGTGTGGATGCTTGCCTATTCGAGAAAGGACAAGGCAGTAACAGCACTTAAAGAAAATTTCATTGAAAGTATTGATTACCAAGTTTTCCACCAAAAAGGGGAAAACCCAAAAGGCGGCAGACCAACAATAGAATACCACCTCTCCGTCTCCTGCTTAGAATACTTCATCGCCCGCAAAGTTCGCCCCGTATTTGACGTGTACCGTGAAGTCTTTCACAAGGTGAACGAGATTGCGCCAAAGGTTGTAAAATCAAGCGCAGCCGACAAGCGGAAAATCGCAAAGCTCGAAAAGGAACTGGAGTTTACGAAAAAACTTCTCGAATGGACAAGATGGAGCGAACGCAGGGAAATCGAACTCAAATGCTCATGCTTCCACTACCTTGTCTATACGAAGCAGTATGACAAGTGGGATGAATTCAGGCGGACAGGAATAATCAAACCGTAAAGCCATGATTGAAATACTTATCGTGTTGGGTAGCCTTTTATCGGGCTACCTCACTTTCCGAAAAAAAGGAGAGAAGTTCTTTTATTGAGTAAAATCTAAAAAATTAAATATTATGAATACTTCAATTATTAAATTCGATTACAACGGAACTATAATTCATTTTTCAAAAGGAGATAACGTAATGGTGAATGCAACCGAAATGGCTAAGCCGTTCGGTAAATTGGTTGGCGATTGGCTTAGATTGAAAACTACTACCGAGTTCGCAGAAGCACTTTCAGCCGATATGCATATTCCCATATCGGCACTAATTCAAGTAGTTAAGGGAGGAAATAATGAGCAAGGCACTTGGATGCACGAAGATGTAGCTTTAGAGTTTGCTCGTTGGTTAAGCCCAGCTTTTGCCATTTGGTGCAATAAACGCATCAAAGAGTTACTTCAATATGGCATGACCGCCACGCAGCCAACTTTGGAGCAGATGATAAACAACCCCGACCTTGTTATCAGCCTTGCAACGCAGTTAAAGAGCGAACGCGAGGAAAAGCAAAGAATGGCTTGCGAAAATCAAATCCTCAAAGAACAGAACAAAAACATAATTGAAGAAACCAAACCTGCTGTAACCTTTACAAACGCATTTAGTGGAGCGGAAAGTTCATGCCTTATCGGAGAGCTTGCAAAATTAATTGCGCAGAATGGATACGATATAGGCGAAAAGAGATTGTTTGCATGGATGCGTAAAAACGGATATTTGGGCAAGCATGGAGAAAGATATAACGTGCCAAATCAGAAATACATAGAGCAAGGGTTGTTTGTAATCAAAAAAGGCGTACGCTCTGGAAGTAATGGCGTTTTACATACTACATTGACTACAAAAGTTAGTGGCAAAGGACAAGTTTACTTCGTGAACAAATTTCTTAATACGATATAGAAAGTAATAATATGAAAACAATAAAGCAGCAATCAGAAGAGTATGCGTTGAAATATCCTTCCGAAATCCGAAATGAAATAGCGAAAGCATGGATAGACGGGAGAAACTCAATAAGGAAGAAAGAGGTACTTGACCTCTATTTCGTAGAGGAAGAATATAAGGATATATTCATATACTGGCTCAACTACAAAAAAGAGAGGGGGCAGCCATACAAGCAGACCGGAGCAGAGGCATGTTACCGGAAGCTATTAACTCTTTCGGGAGGTGACAAGCAGATGATGATTGCAATAATAGAGCAAAGCATGAGTAATAATTACCAAGGGTTATTTCCACTAAAAGACAATGGGAACAGAAATCACACTAACAAGCAAGGAAATAGCGGTTCTATCTTCCAGGCAGCTGATTGCTATCTGCAAGAACATCAGTAATGAGATAACTTCCATAAGCCAAGCGATAAACGCACCTCCCATACAATTATCACAATGGAGGAAAGATAACGAAACCTGCATAAAAGCGGTTCTTGTAAAGTTCATAGAAGGTACTCTGTTGTTTTACGGCCGTAGCCGCGAGGATATGAATGACTATCAAGTAGCATCCATTGTAAACTCTATCCTTGACAAGTATTATTATTTCAGAATTGAGGACGTTTGCCTTTGTTTTAAACGGGCAAGGGAAAACTCATCATACGGTGGATTTTACGGCAAAATAGACGGTTCTGTCATCATGAGCTGGTTTGCCACTTACGATAAGGAGCGGGATGAAGTGATACACTCAATGCCGGAAGAAAAAATTAATGTTTTTACCGGAGAAGAGTATAGCCGGGAAGAGTACATTGAGATGTTGAAAGCTAAGATAGCCGGTGGAGACCTGTACGCAAACGAAGCATTGCGGCGTGTTGGTACATTCGAGCGTATAATGTTTGATAGACGTGGAGAGTACGCCAGTTATAAGTATTGGCGAAAACATAAATTTGACAATAAAGTATGAGACTTACAATATGTTGGACGACAAGAGGCAGGCAAAGACGCTTTTACTATGATATATGCAAAAAGTTTGGCATATCGGATTACATGAGTGTTAATCATGAGACGCCATGTGATATAAGGGATGAAGATATGGAGCTGTTGAAGGAATGCGAAAAACGAGGGTTTATCCAAATAAGAAACAAACGGTAAATAATCATGGACATAGAAATTGAAAAGAAAATCGAACAATTGGAGTATCAGCGCATGATTGATGAGCTTGCAACAGAGAGCAGAAACAAGAATATGAACAAGGCAGAACAGACAAGACAATGACTACCGACACGGCAAATCAGATAATCAGCAAGTATGAGAGCCTTGTAGTTCTGTGCACCTACAACATACTGCTCACGAACGACATCTGTTGCGGACAGGTTATCGAGTGCCTGCATGCGATGAAGAGAACGCCTTATTACAAACAGGCATTCAAGCGGTATTTGAATGATGCCGATAAGGCAAGAAAGGAATACGAGCGTACTGTAAACAGCGTTATCGGTTCAGACCGGAGCGAGTTTTTCGCCGACTGCAACGACAAGTACACGGAAGAAGTGAACAAGCACGTGGATATGCTGTATTGGCAGTTCAAGCAGGTTCTCGACGATAACGGCGTACCCCATTCCGCAGAGATTGCAAGGTTCGAACTTGCAAGGACATTATGTGATTACGCCTGCATCCAGTTTGACGAAAGGATTAAAGAGCTTCGAAAGAAAGATTCACGGTTTAACGGGTTTACGTTGGAATACCTGAAGTTTTCCAATGTGACAAGGATGATGAACCTTGCTTCCGACTGTTTGAAAATCGGGAAAACGGTCAATATGAACACAGAGCGGTGTACAGCAGCATTTGATGTGCTGGTAAGAAAGCTGTCGGATGCGGATAATATTGCCAACGCGATAAAAGTTTAGCGAGATGAAACCTATTTATAACCTTATATCCCTCCTCATGGACTGGCTCTTGGTAGAGGTTGGAGCGAATGAAGAGTGGTTCTGAATTATGGAAATGAAGAAAAGCGAATTGACACACGGCTCTCTGTTTAGCGGCATCGGTGGCCCGGAAATAGCTGCCGAGATAATGGGCTGGAAAAACGTGTTCCATTGTGAAATAAACCCGTTCGGGAGAAAAATACTTGATTATTGGTTTCCAAACAGCAAAAGTTATGAAGACATCACGAAAACAGATTTTACAGAGTGGCAGGGAAAAATCAATGTCCTCACCGGAGGTTTCCCCTGCCAGCCTTTTTCTTGCGCCGGACAGAGAAAGGGAGCGGAAGATGACCGCTACCTCTGGCCGGAAATGCTACGAGCGATACGGGAGATTCAGCCCGATTGGGTTGTTGGTGAAAACGTTGCTGGAATCCTCTCAATGGTACAACCCGGCAGTGAAACTGCGTTGGGACGTGAAGAATCTCTGTTCGGAGAGGTTGACCGAAAAAGAATATTGCATCGGCAGGAATACGTCGTCGAAACAGTGTGTAACGACCTTGAACGTGAAGGATATTCCGTCCAACCGGTTGTTATTCCGGCTTGTGCCGTCGGAGCGCCGCACAGAAGAGACCGCGTCTTCTTTATTGCGAGAAGAATACAAGACAATAACAACAACATCGGGAGTGGATATACTTGTAGATTCGGAAGATTTTCCGTTTCTGAATCAATGGAAATGGAAGATAAACAATTCAGGGTATGTTTACAGAACAATCAGAGCGAAAGAAGATGGAAAGAAATGGAAGACTATCTTGATGCACAGATTGATTTGCTGTCCGAAGGAAAACGAGGAAGTGGACCATATCAACAGATGCAAAACGGACAACAGAAAGCAAAATCTTCGGATATTAGCTCATTGGGAAAATCTTCACAATCGGAAGAAAGGTTCAGGAGTAAGGAAACCGAAGGGACGGAACAAATGGCATGCGATAATCTATGTGAACAGGAAAAGGATTCACCTCGGATTTTTCGATACAAAAGAGGAGGCGATGAATGCAAGGTTGAATGCGGAGAGAAAATTGTTGCCCACCGTGCAGACGCAGGGGTTGAAGGTATGCAACGGGAATGGGAAAACAACATTCTATCCGGTAGAGCTGCTCCCAACTCCGATGTCTACCGACATACACCATGCAAAACGGGTGAAGGATTTGAAAAATGCAGGTGCAAAAACGATGGCGAGTCGAAGAAACGGAAGCAATCGTCCGAATGGCCTAATGGATTTCATGGATTTCCACGGAATGTTACCTACACCAACGACAAGTTGTCACAATCCCGGAACGGCAAAGGACCGGAAAGACGGCAGTCCCCGGACATCAGAACTGAACCATTTGTGTGCCCGCCTGATTGGGAAAACTTCCCTACTCAATCCCCTGTTTGTAGCCGAGATGATGGGATTTCCACCAGATTGGACGGTATTGCCTTTTCAAAGTGGCGGCAGGAATCGATAAAGGCATACGGCAATGCGATTTTACCACAGGTTATATATGAAATTTTTAGAGCAATAAATATTGTAGAAAATGGAAGAATGGAAAACTATTGAAGGTTATGATGGAAGATATGAAGTCAGTAGTCATGGACGTATTAGAAGCGTCAGTATGTTTCTAGGGAATCATATATATCATGGAAAGGTTTTATCTCCCACAATAGCGCCAAATGGATATTTAAAAGTTAATTTAATATTAAGAGGGAAAAAGAAGACTTGTTTGGTGCATAGGCTTGTCGCGAAAGCGTTTATAGAAAATAGAAAAAATCTACCACAAGTAAACCATAAAGATGAAATAAAAACCAATAATAATGTTGACAATCTCGAATGGTGCGATAGGAATTACAATAACAACTATGGCAGTCACAACGAAAAAATAGCAAAAAGCAAGAGTAAGCCAATCATTCAATATGATTTGAACGGAAATATTGTTAGAGAATGGGAGTCTGCATCTGTTGCTGCAAGAACATTAGGGTGTGCTCAATCAGGAATAAATTGGTGTTGTTTAAGAAAACCAAAACACAACACATGTATAGGTTTTATTTGGAGATTTGCGGACGATAAAGATACTAGATATAAAAATGGAAAATCTATAATCAAATATGATTGTAATGGAAATTTTATTGAGGAATATATAAACATTACCTCTGCCGCTAAAGAGAATAAGATATGTATAACTTCAATAACCAACTGCGCTAAAGGTCGGTCAAAGACCGCAGGAGGTTTTAAATGGGAATATAAACATGTATAATAAAATGAAGAAGATATTTTTTTCAGATAAATACAGTCTAACCCAGGCTGTATTGGATGGTCGGAAGACTATGACGAGAAGAATAATCAAATGTCCAAGAACTTTTAAAGGAGAATGGGTTGCCGGATTCAATATACACATACGCCATTCTGACAAAAAGATTGTTGATTGGCCTTGTATGTATGATGCAGATGAAAGAGAGTTTGATATGGGCGAGATATTGCCGAAATATGAACTTGGAGAAGTTGTTGCCATTGCGCAATGTTACAAAAGTTTAGGTATGAATCCCGAAATCGCACTTGATGATAAAGACGGAATAGGATTTTATACTAAAACAAAATTTGCACCCGGTTGGAAAAACAAGATGTTTGTCCGCGCTGACCTTATGCCACATCATATCCGCATTACCAACATCAAGATAGAACGGCTTCAAGCGATTTCGGACGATGAGTGCCTACATGAGGGTGTAGAATTTAGTCAAGAACAATACAAATATGATGGTACGAAATCATATTTTGTTCAAAATATTACAGAGATAGGAAGTAGATGGAATAGAATGTTCTGTAAGCATTTCGGTACCCCTCGTGAAGCCTTTGCCGCTCTCATAGATAAAGTATCCGGCAAAGGGACATGGGAAAGTAATCCTTATGTCTTCGTTTACGAATTTGAACTGATTGATTAAAAACGAGAAAAGATATTGATTATGAAACGAAGAATAGAAAAAAAGATGCAGAAACACCCGCACAGATACAAATTACATCAGTATTTGAAGTATGCCCGCCAATGGTGTTTCGCTCTGACATATAAGGGTAAACTATACACGTTGTTAGACGATGGTAGAATTGTAAAGGAGAACAGTTGGTTATGAAGCATTTAATTGATGCCATTATAAAGAAATGGTTCTGTTGCCACGAGTGGGAATACTTATTTGAGAGGAGAGTTGAAGTTGTTGATGATTGGGGCGATAGAAGTTGGTACACCGTCCGTCACTATTTCTGCAAGAAGTGTGGTAAATATAAGAAAATTAAAAGTCATTGATTATGAAACAGACAGTAGAAGAAGCAGCCCAAAGCATGGCTTACAATAAGATGCCAGATTGGGGAGGATTGCCAGCATTGGCGAAAAAAATATTTTATAAAAGGTGCAGACTGGCAGGCAAAGCAATCTCCGTGGATAAGCGTTGAGGACAAGGCTGGTTGTGACACATCTGGCGACTGTATTGTAATGGTTATGAATGGTGATATATTCAAAGCGTATTTTTCATCTGAAAACAAATGGATGAAAAGTAATGGCGGCTATTATGATGAAGTGATAGATGATGTTGTTGCATGGTTTCCCATCCCCTCTTTCGAGGGGATACTCGAAGCCAACAAGGATGTACTGGAACGGATTAAGGAGAAAGGAGTGAAAAATGAAATATCATAAAGTAAAGAAAAAGCAAAAATTTGAAAGGGTTTGTTACAACTGTAAGCATTATTATAAATGTACTGACAGATTTAACAAAGATACTATAAACTGTGATAAATTCAAATTTAATGCTTTATGCAAGAGTGTTTAAAAAGGAATGAGAAATGAAATCAAAACAAGTATTATCAGTCGAACAGATGAAACATTTGCAGGAGCTTGGGCTGGATACAAGCGATGGAAGCATGTGTTTTGAGTGGAATGAATCAGATTCAGACAACATGGTTGTAACCTCTCCGGATGCCGATACGAATTACGACTATTATCATGAGACTTACACTTTGCAGGACATTCTCGATAAGCTGCCGCGATACATAAATGTCTTCTGTATAACGTATAAGCTGTGCGTTGAGCCTCTTTTTGCTGGTCCTTGGGCTATAAGTTATCAAAAAAGCATGTCTGAACCATTCATCGTTAAAGTTTCCGGAAATCTATTGGATGCAGCCTACAAGATGCTGTGCTGGTGTATTGAAAACAGGTATATTAAAACTAAAGAATAGTTATGAAAGCAAGAATAAAAGCAACCGGAACGATTGTAGAGGTTGAAGGCTTATTCGACGTTGGGACTGCCTTAGTGAATGGTAGGTATTTCAAAGTGTCAGAACTCGACTTCTTTGATAATTTTGAAACTATTGATTGGGAGCAAAGGCGTTATGAATTGGCAAAATCCGCTATGCAAGGGTATTGTATTGCTTTAGGAATAAACGATGACAGTGAAACTTATGATGATATTGCAATAGGCTCTTTGAGGGTGGCTGATGCACTAATAAAGAAATTGAAAGGTAAATAACTATGACCGAAGAACTCGTAACATTAGAGACTGCGAAGCAGCTGAAAGATAAGGGCTTCAATTGGAAGTGTGAACACCTAATAGACCGTAATAAGGTTATTACAAAATATGACCTTCCGCAAAGTATGTCGTGTTGTACGGAAATAGATGACGAACCAGTTGAATTTTTGTGTCCAACATTGTATATCGCCCAAAAGTGGCTGCGTGAAAATCATTCTATTCATATAGCTGTTTATTTTAATCAATATGGACGATGGTATTATCGACTTTACGATATAAAGGATTATGATTTTCTTTTTGGAACAGAAGTTGATAAAACTTATAAATCTTACGAGGAAGCACTGGAAGCCGGAATACAAGAAACTTTAAAACTTATATAACCATTATGAGCAAAGGAATTTACACAAAAGAAAATGTAGGTAATGGTGTATTCATCTTTACCGTCAATAAGAATTTTGTAGAACCTAAATTTTGGGGACTGCATGAAGAAAACGAACAGGCACAATGTGTAGTTATTATCCATGATGGCAATGCTTTATTCTTCTATCCGAGAGATATGGATAATAATACCCATATTCTTCTTGATTTGGGGAAAGAGCAAACAGGGAAGATATATCCAACCATAGAAGAAGGTATGAAGGATACCGATGGAATAGGTTATACCAAAGCATTAGCTGCATCCGAAAGCGAAATTGCTGAGAAAGTCATAGCATTGGACTTATGTGGATTAAGTTGGCACATTCCTACACTACAAGAGAGTGTCTTAGGGTACGAACATAAGGTTATGCTGAATGCAGCCTTAGCTATCTGCGGAAAACAACCAGTGAAAGATGACTGGTATTGGTGCTCTACGAGAAAAGAAAACAAATGCAATTTTGTTCTCTGTTGGTGCAATGGTTATTGGAGCTACAGCAATCAGGACTATGACAATTGGGTTCGCCCCGTGTCCGCTGCCTCTCCTAATTCACTTTAACCTTATAAATGATTATAACTATGGCAAAAGTATTTATAACAAAGTATGCCTTAACAGAAGGTATTAAAGAGATAGAAGCAGATATTATTAGAAGTAGATTTGAAGATGGAGAATATGTAAGGGATGGTTTATGTTCTTACTTCCGTATAGGGGAAAACGCATTCACCGATAAATCCGAAGCGTTGAAAAAGGCGGAAGAAATGAAGATTAGGAAAATCGCTTCTCTTCGTAAGCAGATTGAGAAACTTGAGAAATTATCTTTTAAAGTAGAGGAGATTTGATTATGGGACAAGAAAGAAAAATCGGAGAGGTATTTGAATATAATGGAGAAAAAATTATCGTGAAAAAAGATGGCGATATTATGTGCGAATGCGATAAGTGCTATTTTGATGGTAAACCGGAATGCAGTGATTGTCGTTGCATTTCTTGTACGAGGCAAGATAAACAAGATGTGCACTTTGAGAAAGTGGAGGATTGATTATGAAAGCAAACCTAATATTTTTTCTTGCGATATTCATTATATCAGCATTATTCATCGGGCATTTCCGGTTGACATTCTCACCGTTCAGTGTATCCTTTTCCTATTGGCATAGGGCTGTAGGAGTTATTCTTATCGTTGCAGGATGCTTGGTTTACAACATAGGTGAGCATATATCAGGCTACAAGAAAGGATTGAATGAAGGCATGGAGATTGTTTTGAAAGAGTTAAAAAAAAGATACAATGAAGAAGATAATGTTCAATGAGATTTGGAAATCAATCACCCTAAATGAGTGCAATTTGGATGTATCAAATTATGGGAATGTTCGTTTTTCTAAAAATCATAAGAAAAAATTGTTTCATCTTAATAAATATGGTTATCCGACAATTCGCATTCAAAAAGACAGAAAGATATACACATATCGAATACACAGATTAGTCGCCCAATTATTTATTGAAAATCCCTATCCAGAAAAGTTCGATTGCATCAATCACAAAGACGAAAACAGACAAAATAATTTTGTTGAAAATCTTGAATGGTGCGATAGGAATTACAATAACAACTATGGCAGTCACAACGAAAAAATAGCAAAAAGCAAGAGTAAGCCAATCATTCAATATGATTTGAACGGAAATATTGTTAGAGAATGGGAGTCTGCATCTGTTGCTGCAAGAACATTAGGGTGTGCTCAATCAGGAATAAATTGGTGTTGTTTAAGAAAACCAAAACACAACACATGTATAGGTTTTATTTGGAGATTTGCGGACGATAAAGATACTAGATATAAAAATGGAAAATCTATAATCAAATATGATTGTAATGGAAATTTTATTGAGGAATATATAAACATTACCTCTGCCGCTAAAGAGAATAAGATATGTATAACTTCAATAACCAACTGCGCTAAAGGTCGGTCAAAGACCGCAGGAGGTTTTAAATGGGAATATAAACATGTATAATAAAATGAAGAAGATATTTTTTTCAGATAAATACAGTCTAACCCAGGCTGTATTGGATGGTCGGAAGACGCAGACAAGAAGAATCATTAAGTGTCCGAAAGCATATCAAGAAAATCCTGCTGGATGTTTTAGGATTACTGAATCAGATGATGTTAGCCCCCTTTTTGAGATTCTTGTATATGATAAGGACTGTAATGACTTTGTTCCAATGTTTATTCAGCCGAAGTACAAAGTTGGTGAAGTTTTTGTCATTGCACAATGTTATGAAAGTTTAGGGATGAATCCCGAAATTGCACTTAATGATAGGGACGGAATAGGATTTTATACTAAAACTAAATTCGCACCCGGTTGGAAAAATAAAATGTTTGTCCGCGCTGACCTCATGCCCCATCATATCCGCATTACTAACATCAAGATAGAACGGTTGCAGAACATATCCGATGAAGATTGCTTTAAGGAAGGAATTTTTAAATGGGATGCTGGACAAAAGGATATTCCTTTTTATTCATTCCATAATGCAGATATACCCGACTACAATGATCCTCGTGACGCATTCGCAGAACTGATAGATAAAGTTTCCGGCAAAGGAACATGGGAAAGTAATCCCTATGTCTTCGTTTATGAATTTAAACTGATTGATTAAAAACGAGAAAAGATATTGATTATGAAGCGTGAAATAAAATTCAGAGCAAAAGCCATTAATGATAATTTTTTCAAAGGCGTATGGATAGATGGTTGTTATACAAATAGGCTATGGGGCGAAAAACTTGTCGATATGATAACTGATGGTGCGCATGAGATACCTATACAGATAGAGACATTGGGGCAGTTAACCGGTTATGCGACAAGGATGGAAAGGAAATCTACGAAGGAGACATACTTGTATGTGGACAATGAATAGCTCTTGTATTGTGGACAAAGAACTTGCTACATTCGCATTACAATTCGATTTTGAAAAAAAAGTCGGCATGAGACCTTTAGGAGAATGGCATGTTATGACAGTCGTTAGTAATATTCACGATAACCCGAATTTGTTGAAAGAAAATAGCCATGAGTAAATTAGAGCACATCGCCACAATTGATTGCTGCTACTGGAGATTAAACAAGCTCAAAGAACAGCTTTCCAAGTCTAAATCGACTATGGAGCAGTTGGTTGATAAAGCCTGCGGTTATAATGAAGTAGAAGAAGTGAAAAAGGAAGCTATAACCCTTTTGGAACAGATTGTTGAAAGTAAAAAGGCTATCGGTGTGAATTATTTGGGAGATAGCAAGTTCCTTGATAAATTAAAGAACAAAGAAACACATGAGTAAACTATACAAAGCAACCCTCTTCGGCAAATCATTCATTATAGGATGGTTCAGTTATGCAGATAAATGGTATCATAAATTTAGTATAATAAAATAATGGATATAACAGAATTAAAAATCGGTGACCGGGTGAGAATAAAACTCCCGTCACCACAAGGAGAAAGACTTTCCATACCCATGCAGGTAATAGGGCTGCTTTCTAGTTTCAACAATCCAAGCCCTAAAGATACGGTATATCTTGACTTTGAAGGAAATGAGGGAGATATATGGGAAGAAGAAGTACAAAATTTAGTGTTTTCAGACAATGAAGAGAAGTCATGAGAAGAGCAGGCAGAATAATCAGAGACAGACATTCCCGCATCCCGGACAAATACAAGAAGATTGACACTACGGTTAACGGGGATGTAGAAAGCCTTGCCGAACAACACAAGGAAGTGGAAAGAAGGCTATTCCCTCTACGCCTTAACAAGCCCACTGTTATTTACGTCACAAAAGACAAACAGAATGAAGCATATGCAGCGAAAGCACGTAAACGGATGGGGATAACAGAGCCAAAGAAAACGTTTGTAGACCCACTTTCGGAAGAAAACATTACCAAGTTGTACAAGGAAGAAAAGATACCACCCCGCAGAATGGCTGAAATGTTGGATGTAAGTGTAAGGAAGATATATCTAAGATTGGCTAAGTATGGACTTACAAAAGTGAAATGCAGATAACATGAAAGAGAATAATATTTTAAACAAAGAGATTTATGCAGAGGCTATGATAGCAGCCTCTAAGGTTGATTTCCTTGAAAGCAAGGATGAGATTAAGATGTATGCCACTTCGTTGTATAACGCGATGATATGGGGTAGAAAAGTAAAATATTAAGTTTTTTATTTGGCGTTATAGAAATTAGAGGTATATTTGCAGCGTTACACTTTATGATAGGCAGACGGTTGTCTGCTATTAGCAGGCATTTTTTATGCTTGTAAGTACGCTGTATATATAATACAACGGCTGTTTAACCCCGTGCTATTGCTTAATGGCGTAGCAACTGCCTATCAAGGAGTGTAACGAACGGGAAGTGAACAGCCGTTTTTCTGTTCTATAATGCCAATAAATTCGTTATAACTATGGCTAAAAAGATTATTTTATCAAAGGAGAGTAGCGAAAGCGAAATCAAAGCGTATTTCAACGCAGTGTTAAAGTTGTCACAATCTGATGACGAGTTTCCCGTAAATCTCGATGAAGTTTGGCCCTTAGTCTATTCTGAAAAAGGAAAGGCTGTTAGGGCATTGACTTCAAATGAACAGTTTATTGAGGGGGTTGATTACAAGACGCTTGCCCAAAATGGCAAGCAAGATGAAGTAAGTTGGGGAGGTAGTAATAAAATTGATTATAAACTTACCGTTTCCTGTATGGAGTTCTTCATTGCAAGAAAAGTAAGAGCCGTTTTTGAGGTGTACAGGGAAGTATTCCATCACGCCGTTCATAAAACTATTGAAGACAAGAAGAAGCCCCAGCAATCGTTAGTGCTGAAAGACCAAATTACATGGGTAAAGGAAACTAAGAAGCTTCTTAATCTTGATAATCATTCCACTTTAGGTATGCTTCAAAAAATAGCTGACCCTCTTGGATTGCCATTGCCCGAATTTGTTGATGAGGAAGCGGCACTACCAATATCAGAGCTTCTCAAACAGAAAGGAATTATGAATAAAAAAGGGAAGCGTATGAGTGGACAAGAGGGAAACAGAAGATTGCTTGAAGCCGGATTGATAGAACAAGTGACAAGACATAGCAAAAGCAAAGGGAAAGACGTTCCTCAATGGATTATCACAAAGAAAGGTGAGAAATATGGGAAAATGCACCAACACAAAGACGCTTCATTCCCTTCTCCTATATGGTTCTTAAAAACATCGAATGAATTGCTGTCATTAATGAATGTAGCATAACCTTAAAACTAATTCTTGCTCACCTTATAAACGAGGTGAGCAAACCTTATTCAATTCATTTGAGTGAAATAAAAAATTTTAGTTCACTTGATTTACAACGAATTGCATTTTAAATAAAAGACTAAACAAATATTCATCATGGAAAGAAATACAACACCCGCTAAGAAGCAATACGACCTTAGCGCAATAGACGAATTATTCAAACATAGCATAACACCCGAAGAACTTAGAGGGGAGCTTATCGAACTGGTGTTTGATTACGCACAATACGTAGAAGAAGGCGCTACCGACTTGTTTAAATGTCACATAGGTACGCTATATGTGCTATATAAGGCTTTAGAGGATGTAAAAGAATTAGAGACACCAAGCTAATACCCTCACCAAAACGGCAAGCGGTATAACCCAATGGAGAATCCGTTCAAAGCGTTCTAAACGTTCCATTGGATAACCTGGAAAAGGCGGCAATAGTCCATGTAAAGGACATTGTCCGCCAATTCAAGCAATTCATCTATGTAATCCCTTTTTCGCATCACGTTCAAGTTTTCTACGTTGTTGGCGGTTTATACCATTTGCTATGGCAAGGCTGTTCAGCGTCTCTTTCTGTTCGGGAGAAAGCATGTTATATACTTCTTCCCGTGATTTGCCTGATAAAATGGCTTGTACTATTTTCCACATAAGCTACGTCTGCAATGTTCACACAAAAATTTCTTCGCTACCGGGAACATCTTCTGTCCCACATATCCGCTAAGGTACTGCGCTTCTTCTCCATACGGGTCGATGCCGAACGCCCGTGAGATATGCCGGCATAGATGCCCCTTTTCATGGTCGAAAGAGTTCTGAAACTCTGCCGGGGAAGAAGTAAGGGCTATAACCATTACGGTTTGCCTGTTTCGGATATTGGAGTAAGTGATACCCGTATTCAGATTGCAGGAGCGCATGTTCTTATAGGCATTCGCCAAATCCAGCCCCCTGCATCCAACCCGCCGAAGGTCGGCGATGATACGGTCGGTATAATAGCAGTCCACCGCATAATATACACGCACTTCCCAATCATAATCCGGTATGTAAAATTCCTGTATTATCATAGGCTACATCATCTGTTCCCACATGATAGGATTGCCGGAGCCTATGCAGTCGGCATAGAACCGCGTGAAAGGCATTCCATTGTAAGCGTCCACATCATCTATGTAATCCTTAATGAACAATGCGAGATGTGCTTCGTCAGTGATAGAACTTTTGTAGTAATCCGACTTCGCCATGTTTGCCACGTAAACGCTGTCGTATCCTGCGTCCTTCTCCAGGTTTACACTGTACTTTTTAAGAAGTTCCTCTACCTGCTCTTTGCTGATTGGTTCAAGTTTTTCCTCCTTGCCCGTAGATTTGTTTTCCATCTTCATGCGGGAAACAGCCCATAGGCACATCTTATTGCTGAAATGCCATCCGTACTGGCTGAGATAGTCAGCCATTGCAGGCGGTATTCTGTCGTATGTATCTAATCTTTGTTTCATATTTTCCTGATTTTAAGTGATTGGCAAAAGAGGGGAATAATCCCCTCTCCATTACATGAACTCTCCGTTGGCGCGTCTGCGTCTGCGTTCGCCCATATCATCACCGTAAGGCTGTGAACCGCGGCGTTCGCTGTAAACCGGATATTCCGGGAAGTAACCCGGCATACGGCGTTCGCCCATATCTGAGCCGCCGCTATAGCTTCCACCGCGTGAACCACCGCTGTTACGATAGCCCATTTCACCGCCCTGCATCTCACGCATGGCTTTCTCGTAACCATAACGGCAACCCTCTCTATAGGCTTCTTCCATAGGATTACCGCCTCTCATACCGAAGTCACGGTCATATTCTCCGCGTCCTTCTTCCAATATTTCCCACATTCCCATATTTTATTTCTTTGTTTTAGATGTTTCAGCAACTCCGAGCTGTTCCATAAGCCGTTTGTTCAAATCCATAAGGTCGGACATGTTCTTGCTCATTTCCGCCATTTGCCCTTTCAGAGAGGATATTTCCTGTTCCTGACGTTGTTTCTCTGCAAATTCGGGGTTCAAGAGCGTCAGCATCTTGTCACATCCCGCAATGACGGAATTGTGGAAGTCCATGCTATTGATAATGTCTATGCTTTTCTGTTTCATAGAAGCAACCTCGTTGTTCATCGCATCACGAGAGCATGACACTACGATATTGCCGTTCTGCCCGAAGTCGGCTATATCCATGCCGGCAGGTAGATTTTGGAAAGTCGTGTTCTGCCCGTTGATACAGACAACGACATCCACAACCATTTCCATTTGGGGCAACTGTCCCATAGGGGATGCCATAGGATATTTCGGCTTAGGAGCGGAAACGCTGACTACCGGACCGTATTCGATAAACGGGTTAGCATCCTTATGAAGTATATACAACTGGTTATTGGTACGAAGTGATTGAAACATATTGGTTTGATTTTAAAGGGGTGTGGCTATTTCCATTTTGGAAACAACCACAAAGCCCCATGTTAACTACTTGCTCTTTTGAGCGGTTGCTTCTGCTGTCGGAGTCGGTGCCGATGCGGTTGTCGGACGATACCCACCGTTAACAAGGAACAGTTCGTTGGTGTACTTGTTATAGTGGATTTCGTAGATACCCGTTCCGGCAAGGTTGCCGACAGTCACCGGCTCATTGTTGTAAGCCAGCAACGGTCTTGTATCCCCGTTAGTCCCTATCAGTATCGGGAGTGTAGCAGTCGTACCGGCAGGTATCGCCTGGCGGAGACTGATATAGAAACCGCCTACATAGCTTCTGTTACGGAACGCATGGTTAGGAAGTTCCAAAGTCACGTTCTCCGTGCCGACTGTTACGGCTACCGTAGGAAGGGTATTGAAATTAGCCCTTCCAATAGTAGGGAACAAGAAAGGAAATCCTGTAAAAAAGTTAGGCCACATAATTACCCCCTTTCTTACCGGAATTAACCCCAGTAGTTGTTACAACCACAACCGCCACGTCCATACATTGCATCACCGGCGTAAGCACCGAAAGCCGCAGCACGGAAACAGTCTGTGTTGATGGCTTGCAATTGCGGGTATGGCACTGCTACTGTAGGCGGCATTGAACAGCGGATTTTATCCACCTCTCCCTGCAATGTTTGTAGACTTGCTACTATTGGAGCAATTTGTTGCGTTACGTTTCCAAGAATAGTTGCATTCTGATTACGCTGTGAAATTTCACCTTTCAAAGTAGAGATTTCAGCGTCTTTAGCAGCCAACGCTTCTTGCTGACGACGCGCCTCTGCCACATCCATTTTTGCTACAAGTGCTTGGAAGCCTTCACGGTAAGCGTCCGCTAAAGAACGCGTATTCCCTTCCATTGTGCGTGTAAGCGTATTCATGTTTTCGCAGCTTGCTAAGCGGCTTTCATACCCCTGACGCTCAATTGCTGTCTGATTTTTGCAGCAGCAATCTGCCAATTGTGTGAGAACAGCCTGATTGCCGGACTGGAATGCGTTGATGATTTGCTGGGTAGACATGCCGACCTGATTGCCCACATTGGCGATAAGTCCCTGGATGTTGCACAGGGCGCTCTGTAACTGTTGGGTAGAGCAGTTCAAAGAAGAAGCAAGCTGGTTGATGGCATTGCCATTGCCCTGAATGGCTGACATCAGGTATTCACGACCGACATCACCGTTAAGCTCGGCAGGCAGACCGCCACCATTGCCAAAGCGGTTGCCAAAGCCGTTGCCGCCCCAACAGAACCACAAAAGGATAATCCAGATGAACCACCACGAGCCGCCCCATTGGTCTTGGCTGCCACGTCCCTGGTTCAGTAAAGCGAGAAGTCCGGGGTCTACACCCTTGCTTCCCATCAAGTTGGGCAACATAGCCATGATGTCGAATTTGCTTCCACCACCATTTCCGTTGTTCCCGTCTTGATTGAAGACATACGTTCTTTCCATAGAGATTTATATTTTGTATTACGGTCAAAATCAACCGCATCACAAAAGTATAAATACCGATACTGCCATGAAATCAGTTGTTTCCCAACGCTTTCCTAATGTTTTCCCAATATATTCTCAACATTTTCCCGCCTTTCATACGTTCCTGGAAATTGGAAATCATGTAGTTTATCGCGCGTTTGGTCTTGTGAATTTTAGGAGCTATCTGTGAAGGATACATTCCCCTTTCGACAAGTAACTGTACAAGCAAATAGCGGGCGTCTACGGTTTCCGTATCCTTATCCGAAGATAGTATTCGGCTGGCGGGTATTTCGGTCTCCTGCGCCACGAGATTGATTGTTTCGGCAAAGATTTCTGACTTACACATAGTTTTTCTGAATTTTATATTTATCTTTGCCCTGCCACATAAAATATTTGATTATATACGAACAAAGCATAAGATACCGTGTTGAAGATATTAAAGCCTCCAACGGAAAGGGTCTTATGCTTTATCATGTTTTTATGTGGCAATATCAACGTGATTTCGTTGGGGGCTTTCTTTATACTCTAAGCCCCGAAAGAGTGTCAGCTACAAACCAACTTCTACATCGTTAATTTCTTTCTTACCATACAAATAGATTATAACTTATTCCTGCGCCTACGTACATGCCGCCCGGATAACCATACCCAGCCTGCAACCCCAATCCCCAACGCTTCTTCTTCAACTTGGTGGGAACCGGATGATAGATGTCATTTGTTACTGTCTGATAAACAGTTCTTGGATACACAGTCATACTATCCAGCAGTGGGTCTACATATCCACTCACCACCGCACGATACAGACTATCTTCATACACAACCCGTTTGCGATGAAGCAAGGTATCACCGATACGTACTGTGTCATTCGGTAATATCTGCCAAAAGACCGCTATCGGCGCGGAGATAAGAACCGTATCAAGCTCGACAACCGTCTGTATCTTCGTCTCGGTACGGATTTCTGCCGGCAAAGGCTCGTGCGGACGGAACCACGCCGCCACACAAGCGATTGCCAGCAACACAACTAATAGCCAGGGTAGTTTTTTCATGACCTCAACAAATAATGATTTACAACCATACCTGCACATATTGCGGCAACCCCACACAGCAAGTCTGCTTTGTTCCATTTGCCGTTATAGTAGTGGCAACGGTCGCTGTTCTCCTTGATAAAGAGCATCAGCAGTGCAGTACTGCCACCGAATACTATGGCGGTGGATAGATAGACCACCGCACCTAAGATGTTATTTTTCATATTTTGAGTTAGCATTATGCAAATTTAGTTAATGAAATATATCTTCTACCCGTGGTTCCTGCAGACCAATTGGAGCAAATCTTATAAGTGTATTGATTATAACATTGGCTATTTTCTGCCCTCCGATATTATTAGGATGAACTTGGTCGCCCAAATCTTTGGTTATTGTTAAAGTTGATATTCCACTTAACCCATTTACATCTATGACAGGAATGCCATATATTGCTGCAATATCTTTTATGACTTTACAGTAATCTAATATAGTTAGATTCTGATTATTTTTATATGGATAATCCGCATCTTCATACTTATTATAAAAGTTATGAGGCGTACATACAAAAATTTTAGCGTTGGGGATTCTTTTGATGATTTTTCTTATCATTAAGGCATAAGCGTAGTAAAAATGTGTCTCATCTCCATCATCTATACTCCCTAGTTCAACACTACCTGAAATATCATTTGCTGACGCATAAATAATCAATATATCAGTATCAAGCGGTATAGTAGATACCCGCTCATCTCCACACATATAATCCTTTATTGATATTGTCCCCTCTGAAGGATTGCTTGCATGATAATATCCATATTCATCAACAAGCTTGTTTTTGTACCCAACTGATGTAACCTTAGACCCACCAATACCTCTGTTGTAATGGTCAGCCATATTAAAATATTTCCATACATACTTCTGCCATGAAGCCAGTTCTACAATTGAGTCGCCAAACGATGTCATTTTCTTTCCGGAGAAAGCCATACGAAGTATCTCATCATGATTCATAGTTGAATCCATATCAATAGAATTGGGATTACAAGGGAAATAATGCAATGAAACAAAAGCATGAGTATTCTTGTTAAAGTTAAAGACAGCGTATCTATAGGCTGGGCTTTGGTTTATTTTAAGTTCCCGAAATGAATCTGTCTGATTGCCGGTATATCCAATATATGAACCATCTGATGTAAACAATGCTACGGAATAAGCATTTGTAAAAACAGTTTTTGCATCTTTTATATCTATAAGTTGAGTCGTATTATATTCCTCATTGACAGATAGAGAACCATTGGTTGTATTGTATCCTTTGATTAGAATTGATTCTGTTATTAAGTTTTTGCTATAATCCAAAATAGGAACTTCTGCAACTCCAAATTCTGTAAAAATAAAATTCTCTTTACCCGAAAAATATTTACCAGGAACTTCGGTTGTATATAATAACCTACAGTAATTAGACTCTTTTTCCTTGGGAATTTTACTTATATTTCTACCCGTGGCGGCATTGGCTCTCTTCCAATTTAGATAAGTAAGGCCGTTTTCTGTTTTCTTGTAAAAATAGATTCCATAACAATTTGTATACAGATAATCCATGTCACCTATATCAAAGCCGTCAACAACACATCTTCCTTGTGAAGAAATAATATTGCCCGAATTATCAATCGTTTTATTTGATTTTATTTTATCGGAGGATATTTTATTCACAGATATGTTTTCAACATCCACATTCAGTGCTTGCCGAATCCAATTATCAATGCTTGTGAATGTTCCACCCTGGAACTCCCACGTTTCTACTTTTCCAACTGAATTTATGAACGATACCTTCAGCCCGATATTTCTAAGTTCCTGCGGAACTTGGGCAATGGCACCTTCCAGACTGTACTTGTTACTCCCGTCAATTCCCGAAGTAGGATGCTGGACGGAAACATTATACTCGGTGATGTAGTTCATATAGTCAGTGTTGCCACCACCAGTGCCGATGTATTTCTTCAATGTAGCGGTACTCATTGAGCCGTTGCTACTTCCTTGCTGAAAAGGTATCAGCTCGTTTCCTGTTAAGTTCTCCTTTTGAGGGAGTTCTCCTATTTGTAATCCTTCTGCCATATCTTTTTATTTTTTGTTATTTGTAAGTAATATCGGCTCTTCGTTAGCCAACAATAACGGAGTGCCATCCGATAATAATAAATACCTTCCATCAGGGGATGGGTTTGGTCCCGGCTTATTATCCTTAATATATGAATACCCTATAGTAAGTATCCCGATAGTAGGAATACCGATTGTCGGGATGCTGATGTTGGGGATAGTGCTTGGGTTCATAGGCTATCCCTCTTTAATCATTTTGGCTTCCAATACTTCGGTAGCGCTCTTGATTGTGACGTTTATGCCATTCGCTATCCCTACGATACGGAAAATCGTATTGGACGCACCGTTATATTGAGATGCGTTGGGATAAAGCGGAACTGGGTCCAAATCATCAATTCCTGCGAAAGCGGTCACATATCCGCCCTTGTTCTTTATCTGTATGGTAACGGGATTACCGTCACTGACAAACGTTGCGTAATACGCTGTTTTGCCTTCTTCTTGTTGAAATGATAAAACTTCTGCTGCCATGATGTTTACTTTTTAGAGTTATTCAAATAGTTCACAATTCCCTGCACATGCAAGTCCACTATTGCCCGCTTCCCCTCTTCCGATAATAAGAAGCCAACATCTTCCTTATTGTCTTGGAATAGGTTCTCTGTAAGGACTGCCGGGCACTTCGTGTGCTTCAAGATGTAGAACCCGCTTTCCTTATCAGCATCACCGTCTGACATATCCTTGCGTATCTTCATGCCCGGCAAAAGTCGTCCGGCTGCCGCATATAAGCTATCAGCTAATTTATCGGCTTTCGTCTGACCTGCCGAAGTCCACGCTTCCCAACCACGCGCCTGCATCCATTCAGAGCCGCTTCCCGCTGCATTACAGTGGATAGACACGAGGATTGTGTCACTCGCCTTGTATTCGTTCGCCCTACGGCAACGCTCCGATAGAGGAACGTCTATTTCCTCTTTGACGATACGTTCTGCGTCAATGCCTTTCTTTCGCAGCTCCGCTTCCAATCGTATGGCAATCTCACGGGCATACGCATACTCTTTCAATCTTCCGTCCGGTGAACACTTGCCCGGAGTGTTACTTCCGTGTCCGTTGTCAATCAATATTTTCATTCTGCACGTCCTCCTTGAAATATTTGTCATAAACCACACGAGCCACCCATCCGGCAACAACACCGACACCGAATGATACAACAGTAGTCAAGTTCACCCAAAACGGGGTGTAGTGCATGTAAAGCATAACTCCCACGATGATAGCGATAACAATCGCTGCGATAATCAGTTTCTTTTTCATTTTGTTACTCCTTATCTTTAGTTATTATTTCATTCATATCTTCTTTCTCGACATCGAGCACTTTCTTTCCGAACAATCCCAACGCTTTCAGTAAATTGAAATTATATCCCTTTGGCTTCAAGATATTACTTATGATAGAGCAGAACTCTATGAAGCAAACAAACAAGCATGAATACACATCAATATTCCATTTATTGCCGGAAGCAATGTTTATCATCACCACCATACAAACAAAGGCAAAGTATGTCACCATTTTACCCATAGTACGGCGCACGGCACCGGAAAAGCGTACTTCTTCACCCAATAGCAGGCATTTCCTTATCCCGAACATCAAATCGCATACAACGACTGAAAATGTCACTATCAGCCACGGTATCATATGTTCCAATGACTGCATAATAAAGCTACTCGCTATTACTGAAAATCCCCCAGGTATGCTTTGGGTAATAATGTTATTCTTCATCTTATCGTTATTTGTCAATTATTCCTATCTTTGTGTCTCTTATCAAATAAGCGAACTACTGTCATTCCGTTTTGCTCGTGAGAGTAGGACGGGATTTTCATATCTTACCGTAATAGCGGAACCATGCACCCCATTTACGTTCTTTCAAGTAGTTCGGGTTGTCTTGGTTGAGTTTGGCTTCCATCTCAAATGCGCTCGCACGGTAAGCGTTTTTATTGACCTTGCCGTCCCCAATCTTGTTGTCTGTAAACAGGTGGTACACGAAGCTCACAAACCATTCTGTCAAATACAGAATGTAGTAGAATAGCGGGATAAGGAGCAACCACCACGCACTGACATAGAACGCCAGCAATACAGACGGGATAGCCGCTATCTCCATACACTCGAAGAACTGTTTCTGATGTATCCGTTCATGACGTATGGTCGTTTCGGACAACTCCTTCAGCTTCGTAAGGATGAAGCCGAAGAACATTATCGTTGTGTAGTTACCAAACAAAATCATTTTGGCGAGCCAGTTTTCGTAAAATACTTTTACTCTCATAATCAAATAAGTTAAATTCAATTCTTATAATTACTTTCTTATATAATTATAGCTGTATAATTTACCATCAATTTTAAATTCAGTAAGCATCGTTGGAGTATTCATTTCGTTGATAATATAACGAGGAGCACACATACCAATCAGAGCAGCATAATTACCGTTGTTTATAACACCACCGTAAACACCAGGAACTACTTGCTCATTAAGAGGACAAACTCTAAAACCGCTATCTGCACCAGCTAATACAATTCTATATTCAAAACTTTCTATATATTTTGAAAAGTATAGGTTACTTGTATAATTTTTAGGGTCTCCAACATAAGGCAAATCAATATATTGTTGAAGAGTAATAGGATTAAAATTATACTCACCAACACAAGGATAAGAATAGCCGGCATAAACAACATTATTACCGATATTAAGCAAATCAATATTTTTATTTCCAACAGCAAGATTACTAATAGGTGTAGTTTCAATTTTAACCATATCTAACTATCTCCATTTTTAATATCAGGGTTTATATTTCCGCTCTAAATTATTATCTCTCTCATATCAAGCATCTGTTATAGCATACATTGTTTCATTGTCTTTAGAAGCAATGTTATTATATTCATCGGAAGTTTTCTTGGTGATGGTGGTGAGGTTGTCGGAAACGAGTATATCTTTTACTACGAAAAAATTTGTAGTATTTGAATTCAATGCAATAAAAATTCTTTTTGTAACTAAGCTAATATTATTTGCATCGGCAATAGAAGTATAAGTATAAATAAACGAAAGTTCATAAGCTCCATTATCGGGATTGCAATATGTGTGACTCGTACTTACTTTAAAGATTTCTTTTTCTGTAATTTTTAGGAATAAAATATTATCACTTAATAATCTCTGTATAATATTTTTAAAATTATCAATGCTTCCAAATACAAGATTTATTTTTGATTCGGCTTCTCCTGCTTTAACTTCTTGATTTGAAATTAACTGTTGGTGAGCTTCATCTGTAATCGTAAGCATAATGTGTTTATCATCCACATACTTCTTCGTTGCAGGCTGGTAATCGCCCGTAGGGGTGAAACTTTCACTGTTGGTTTTGGTGAGGACGTCGGATTTTTCAGGAACTTCCGCCCAATCCCCATTCTTACGACCGTATGCCTTTCCATCAGTTGGTGCCTCGTCTATACCGCCTATCTTACCCTGGTTTACCCATTCACCATTACTTGCAACCCGTTCTCCGTTATCTGCAAGTAATATCGGCTCTTCGTTAGCCAACAATAACGGAGTGCCATCCGATAATAATAAATACCTTCCATCAGGGGATGGATGCGGGTTATTTCCGCCAGCAGAACTTACCCACGCGTAGTAATCATAAGGGGCTTCCGTACCTACAGCCATGAACCCGTCAACTGCCGAACCATCGGGAACGGCAGATTTCAAGGCTTCAAGGGTGTCGTATTCGCCGGCTACCTTAAATGACTTTCCAGGTTCTCCTTGTATACCTGGCTCGCCTTGTTCTCCTTTCAAAAATTCTAAAGGATAATTGACCACAGAAGCTTCACTGTTGCTTCCTGAAGGTTTAAATGCAGGCAATGACGTTACATCATCCGCTTTGTCCGCATTCGGTACTTCATTAACCCCTATGGAGTTAGCCATAAGGCGGGCAACTATTTCTTGATAATCCTGTTCTGTCCAAGCCATAATTATTCCTGTTTATCGGTTGCTTCTTCCGGTTGATTGTTGATAGCACGATTGAGCGCGTCAATAAAAAAAGGTTTGCAAAAAGCATTTGCATGCTCTTGTATCAAGGATACTTCTTCATCGGTATACTCTGTCTCTTCATTGGAGTTGTATATCTTCAAAGCGAGTGCATGTGATGCGATACCGTTACCGTTCCGGTATAATACATTCGCAAAATTCTCTCTACAATCTATATTTTCACAATGCTTACGGGTAATGTCCGTAGCAATCAGTAATTGTTTAAAATTTATCTTTTTCATGAGCTTGGGTATGATTTAGTTAATCTTCCATCTTTATAAAAAGAAAGTCCGTCGATGCCAAGAGACACTTGGTATCTTGACCCACTTAAATTTGAAATCATTGACAATGACCCTGCAAAAAGGGTGGTAGACGCAGTTAAGTTGCCATCACTTGCTATATTGTCCAATTTTAATCTTGGGTAAGTAACAGAAGTACCTCCGCCTCCACTATCAAGGAATGAAATTCCACCCACATCATATCCTTTTGAATTATAAAATTTTAGGCTGTTTGAATTTGGGTTTATTTCTATTTTTGTACCTGACGAAGCGGTTGATATTTTGCCAACAATGCTAACATTCCCATTTTCGTCTATCACCAAAGAGTTGTTAGGAGTTCTTACATTTTTAAACACCCCGCTGTTTGCATTTATCTCTCCCGTAAAAGAGCCGTTATGACATTCAATAGAGCCATCTTCGTGTATCTTGATATTTCCATTGGCGGTAATTATACCTTCCAACTTAATATGTTGCGACTTTAACGTTATACTTTCCGCCGACACATTAAACAAGGACGAAGCTTTTACTCCATTTTCAAACTCCGCAGCAGCCCAAATCTTGACACCATCCGCAGTGGTTAACCATCCCGCGCTTTTGCTTTCAAGATTGGATGTTCTTTTTGCCACAGCTTCAATCTTTTCATTAGTTTGGCTTAGCTGGGTTTCAAACTTTGTTATCATATCCTCGTAGGCATTATCGGTCAATGCCAGCGAATGTATGTATATATCCCCCGTAAACTTCAACTCAAAATCGCCCGTTCCGTCCCATGCGCCGGAATACTCCTTCATTGCGTATTCCTCGCCCGGTTCAAGATGTTCGGTGAAATGCAGGTTCTGACCGGGAAATCCTATTGTCAGCGTTCCGGCTGTAGCTACCTTATACCGGAAAGAGATAAAGAACTTCTTCGGTTCTTCTCCTTCCTCATAGGTAGGCTTATTGGCTAAGTCCGCATTTGACTGTTTAATTCCGGAAGAAAGAATACGAAGCACGTTTCTATCTCCGTCTCTGATAATGGCAGCCATAGCATCCTTACGGGAATAGAACTTGTCGTTAACCAATAAGAACTTTCCGTTTACAGTAAAGAAACGAACATCGTTCTTTGTTTCCCAACCGTTCGTATTGCTTGCAAATGCCGCATTGTACAGGTAATTATCCTCTGCCTGCACCTCGTCAAGCACTTTGGAGATTTCAGAGTAAATCAAATCTTCCAATATCTTGAACTGGGTAAGGATATTCACACCCGTTTTCAGGATAAAGTCACCAGTAACTTTATTCCCATTAGGACTGAAAGCTGTCACTTCTTTACCAGTCAAAGAATAAGAATCAATCCCTGCATACTGACGGAAGCTCGGAGTATCATTCCCGTATGCTGCCAATACGATGGCGTTCTGTCTGGTCTTATCCGTCCGGTTGCCTAACTGTACAATGTCATCGCCTGCTTGTGGTGCGGCAGACCCCGTGTCACAGTCGCTCTTCGAAAGGTCTATGTAATTGTCACCTACGCTTGTCACCAACCGCCAATAGTAGGTATTAGAGACATTCTCATGTACGCCTGGCTTGATGTTGAATGTCTGGCTGCGGGCTTGGTCTCCTATTACAAATTCCTGAACAATGGTCTTTTCCCCGTCTGTGTTCTCGAAGTAACAGCGGTAAAAGGTATCGTATTCCTCTACCTTAGAACATGACATGGATGCGGGAGAAAGTATTATCTGACCGCCAACCTGGCGTAATCGCTGTATCAGCAACTCAATAAACGTGGCACTTTTGCGTGCCAACATATGGTCTACTTCCAAATAGCTGTCTCCCGTCTTGCTGTCTACTTTAATAACAAAGCCTTCACCGAGAGCACCGGAAGAAAAGTTCATGGACTGGATGTAGTCTGAAAATAATCCGCCTAAGAACTTTATTAAATAGCTGGTTTGGTCAGGTTTGGTTTTATTCAAAAACAGCTTTTCTCCAAAGGCTTTAATGATTGATTCCACTTGTTGGGTAGTTAATCCTCCACCGCCTTGCCCGCCTACAATTGAGTCTATCTGATTCTGTATCTTTTCTAAAGTTCCTACCGCTTTGTCATTGCGAAGGGTAATATCATACGTTGGGATGAGAGCGTCTCCTTCCTTTATTGTAAGGCTGTCAATAATAATGCTCCCGTTGATGTTTAAGTCTTCATCCTCGAATAACATTAAATCACCTTCCTTTATACTGTCATGCAGTTCCGGGTGACGCGCCATAAATATTTCGTCTACTTTAGGCTCGTAAGTATATCTTACATAATCATTTTTTGCAAGATATTCTTTGGAAGCTGTTAGCAATCTTTGGGAAGCGGCTTTTATATACACATCCGGCATATCAATACCCAAAAGCACAAATTTATCTCCGGCTTTGATAGTAAAATCCTTATATGGGAAATAAAGATTCAGCCCTTCATCATAGACTCTGTTGCATGTCAAGACCCACATGTCACCTTGTTTTACGGGCTTGTCTGCATCTCCAAGTATTTCAAATTCACGCCCACCACACATTCCGCTTTTCATGGATATGGTGGGAGTTTCATCGGTAAAGTAATCGTTTATGTCAAATCCAATGTCTTTGAGATATATTTTGAACGGTGGGATGGTTTCTCCTTCTTCAAAGTAACCATCATCTGCAATTGGCGTATTATCTTTGTTCACTGAATCGGAAGCGATTTCATCCAACGCTCCGGTAGCATTTACGATTATTCCCGCGTCTTTCAACTGCTGTGCCGTCATTCCTTCCATAGACGGATATATTTCCGGTAAAGAAGTATCGCTCCCGTCAAAGAAAACCGAACCTTCCCGAACGCCGATAATATCTATGTTTTTACTATCAAGGTATGGGTCAAGTGTCTTTTCCGGAAAATCAGGAAGCATCAAGTTTTTAACAGCCATATTATTGGGGACTAATGCTCCGGAAGGTCTTTTGTACTTTCTTGGAACATTGTCCGTCTCAATGCCTTTTTCTATCCGCATCTTTGCGCCTATGCGGACGTTGTCCTTGTCGGCTTCGCTATTCAACAAAACGTAGCATTTCCCAAGAAAGCTACCTCTTCTCATTTTATAAGAGTGCCCATTAATTGTCACATCATACAATGCTGTGTCGGATAGGAATTTCATATAAAAAGGAAGAGTCACAACAGCGCCGTCTATCAAATGTGTATTAGGGTCATATCCGTAAGATACATCCTCGATGGGAGCTTCGACAATAGGACTTCCATATGTTGTATAATAGTTGTACGGTAAGTTTTTGGTACCACCATATGCTCTTAGGCGGGTAATTATCTTCTGTGACGAGTCCGCGGTTTTTTGTATGGAGTACAGCCCTTTTCCCTTTCCATACCCGAACATGTTTCCTACTGCAATTCCGGCAGTGCCTATTGTTATCGTTCGTCCTCTTATGATAAAGTTTGCCTTAAACTCGCTATTTACCAAAGCGAGTGCGTCCCAAACGTTTATACTGCTTATTGATATGGATTTGTTAGTCTCATTAACATATTCCGGATGTACTGTAACCGTCCATTTTTGCTCTCCTTTATAGATACGGTCAAGGTTCACCTGTATTCTTTCTGCGAGAGCATTTATGCTTTCAGCGTAAAAACTGAATGTAGGTAGGGAAGAGTAGTGAATTAAGTTATCCTCTTTTACATAGTCCAGGAATTCGCATCTTGTCAGTTCATCTGCAAGAGAGTTGAAAACTACGTTCTCATATTTGAAAGCCTCTCCGTATGTATTTTTGGAGGCTTGCTTCAATTCAGTAGGGTCGTAGTTTATTTCAAATCTTTCTCCGCGATATATCAGATAGTCCCCGACTGTAAAATTAATCGGAGTGGGGGACGTAACGGTAATGTTAACGGAACAAGCTCCCATGAACTCCCCGTTATACTCTAACTTGTTAGCGACACATCGTTGCGTCTGCCCGTCTTTGCTGTATATTATAAACCGTCCCATTATGCCGTAAGAATAATTTGTGTTTTAGGGTCGGTTACCCGAAATGTAATGTTGAAAGTTACGACATCCCCCTCATCTGTCTTGCGGACAAAAAGGTCGGGCTTTATAGATTTAAAATAAACCCCCTGCCTGCCTATTTGGGTATAGGTGTCATAAACCTTTAATTCTGTTCCGTAACCGTCTTTTCCTATCAGATAGTCCAGGAAGGCGACAATCTTTTCATTGGCTGTTCCCATATCACCTTTATAGGCAAACTCTATTTCTATGTCATAGGCTTGCATGTAGAGTTCTTCGGGGAAAAAGGTGTCTTCTCCGTCTTGGTCTATCCAGTCCCTTTGGGGCAAATCCTTAATGTCTCCATATACAGTAAAAGGGAAGTCCTTGCACACAATCCCCCATTGGGATTTGGTGTCAATAACAGGACTCCCCAGCTTACTTTTCTGAAAATAGATACTGTAAGGCTTTGCCATGTGTTATTTTGAGTTTGTGTTGTAAAAACAAAAAGAGCCAATCAACGGCATATCCGTTAATCAGCTCTTTGGCTTGTTATATCAATACTGCAAATATATGGTGTATTTTCTAAATAATCAAGTAAAAGGTTAGAAAATTGATATAGTTATCCGGCTTACATTATATTTGCAATGAATACTACCTTTCGGGTGACACGATTTTCATGTAGGGGTTCTTTACCCGCTTCTCTTTGAGCTTCCTTTCAAGTTCTTCCATCCTTTCATACATCAGTTCAATATCTTCGGATAGGCGCAATAATTGAAGTTTGAGGAGCTTGTTCTCTTTCTGCAAGTTATGTATCTTTTCTTCCATGATGAATATTTGTTTTAGTCGTTATTTCTGCCATCTGCCCGCCAGCCGTATTACTGGCGGGGTATCATAACGTGATTTCGCTGGTCGAACCTCAACGTGCATCTATGCTTGTTTACGTGGCAATATATTTTTGGGTATAGTTGTGGCTGTCGGGCATTGGAACCGACTGCCGGATGATTAAAATAGCGTGATTAGTATTTCTTCATGCAGCTAACGAATAAGGCTATGATAGATATAAGTACACCTGCAATGGCAAATATCAAATTCCAATTGATAGGATTGTGTAAGTTGGGGTTAACGGCAAGATAGTGCTTACCCTCTTCGGTGAGTTTGACATTCCATACATGACCGCCAACTACATAATTAGCCTTCACCAATCCTTTTCTTTCAATAGAACGGATGGAAGCAGTAAATACATGCTGTGGATATGTTGCCGGGCATTTCCCGCCAAACTCCGCAACAATCCGGAATGCTTGTTTCTCTTCCTTTGTTAATTTAATCCGTTCCATAACCTACTCGTTTTCTGCAAATTTACTAAATACTACGCAAATATGTGTTGTTGTGCTATACTATTTTATAGGCGAAATCTTTCTGTCAGAAGGTTTTCCGCCAAATAGATGGTTGATGTAGGCAAGACCTTTTGGTTTGCAAAACACCTTTTGGCATAATATGTCAGGGTGGTTGTCTCTGCGTATTGGCGGCAACAGCGTCATTTCAAAGTAGCCTGCGTCAATATACTTTTGTTTCGGCTCGTTCCTGTCTTTGAAGAATATGCCCGCTTCCCTTAGTTTCCCGAAAAGGGTGTTTCTCCCAAAACCGAGATTGAGTATCTTTGCGGCTTGACCTATGTCTACTTTGCCCTCTGCTTTGAAGGCGGCTTCGGCGAAGTCGGCTTTAGGCTGGAGTTTGGTAATCTTTGCATCTTTCTGCTCGATTTGCTTTTGTTGCTGCTCTGTTTCAATACGGAGTTGTTCCTTTTCCTTTTCAGAAGCTACTAACGCTTCCAATGCCTCAAGATAAGTTTGTGGAGTCTTGATAACTTTTTTCTCATTTTCGAGGTATTCTAAACGGTTGATTATTCTTTCACGCAGAACCGCATCATAACCTGATGCAAGAATAAGACAGCCCTTTGGAGTGAGATTAAAAAGAGGTCTTTTTTGACCGTTAGCGTCTGTGTATGACCCCAATCCAAAATTGGATGCGGATACACCTTGCGATAAGAGGCTGCGAATGTCGCGCATTACATGGGCATGTTGTTTACTCGTAACCTCTGCAATTTCAAGAGAGGTCATACCTTTCTGATTTGGAATTAAGTTTTCCATACTTACTATTGTTTGGCGTTGTAATTATAGACAGACAAACGGCTGTCATTTCCCGTGTCGCCAAACAATAGTAAGATTTTCTCCGAAGAGGAAATATTACGCAGGAAAGACAGCCGTGTATTTTTTATACAGGCAGTTGGGCATAAAAAAAGCCCAACTAAATATAGTGAGCGATAACCGTGCTCTACGGAGAAAGAATACTTTACTATTGTTTGGCACCGCAAAGATATACATAATCCTTGAAGTAGCAAACTTCTTATAAGAAAATCAATTACTTTCGTTTATTTTCTAAGTTTTTGTGCGAATATATAGAAAATATACTCATTTTCATAATTTAATATATTAATAAATGATGAATATGTTTTATAACATGCTATATATAATGACAACAGATGTTAATAAAGGCGTATCTTTGTTGCAAAATTTAATACGTATTAATAATAATTGATATGAAAAAGCTGATATTATTTTTATTCCTTTTCGGGTGTGTAGCATATTGTTCTAAGTCTTGCGGAGAAGATGATGATAGTAGCATGTATGATGAGGAATATTGGAGTTCCGTTGCACGAGAAAAACAGATGAGAAAAGCTGGGTTTAAAGAATTTGCAGATAGAGAGAAAAGAGAACGGCAAGCTCGTTTGCGGGATATGAAAAACAATCCGCCTGTAAAGGTGGAAAAACAAGAAGTAAGGACATCTTCCAAAAAGGCAGCAGTCAATCCTCTATTTGGTATAACGTCTAATGAGAAGATATTTTTACTTGATAAGCCTAATGGGAATAAAATTTTGAATGAAAATGCTACGGAATATTTTGGAGAAAAAACTTATTATCAAATAGGTGAATTGGATAACGTTATTATACTTGAGGAAAAAGATGGATGGGCAAAAGTACAACATGCCCAATATTCTTTTAATCAAGGATGGATAAAAAAATCTCATTTAAAAAGGCGCAATAAATCTCATACAGAAAGAGTTCAGAGAGGGCTTAATGATTACAAGGGAAGTAAGGAGCAACAAGAAGACCTCAAAGCGATTGACGAATATATGAAGACGCATCCTGACTTTTAGTTATATTGCAATCAAAATATACATTCTCTTGCTAAGGCAATCTCCGTTCTTTACAGTTCGGGGATTTTTTATGCTTTATATGCAATAAAAAACACTGTAATAAAGCAAAATAATATAATGTTTAATTAAAATTAAAGACTTAACTTTGCCGCACATTAATTAACTAAATACATGCTTTATGAGTAATAAAATATTTTTTCTACTTTCTCTATTTTGTGTTCTTATATCCTCCTGTGAGAATGAAGATGATATGGTAACATCTATACTTTTAGACAAGTCGGATATGACTTTGAAGCCCGGAGAAACTTATCAATTTACGGTAAAAGGCTCTCCTTCTAAAGCAAAGTTGCCTAAAATTAATTGGGGGATATATCCTGTAAATGCAAACAATCATTTAGCAAAAATAGATTCACACGGGAAACTAACAGCCTTGAAGCCAGGGAACTTTACAGTAAATGCCTGGATTGGAGATGATGATATAACGGATTTGTTATATATTGACAATGCAGTAATAAAGGCTGTGTGCAATGTGACAGTTGAGCCTATAGAAGCTACTGGTATATCTATAAATAAGGAAGAGATTGTGTTTAATGGAGAACAAAGTTTGATTTTGGATGCTTCTATTGAACCTCAGGAGGCTACGAAGAAACTGGTCTTTTGGGAAATAGATAATTCGGAAATTGCAAGTTTAGAATCGGGTAAAGACAATTCGGTTATTGTAACAGCGCTAAAGGCAGGAGAAGCTACAATTACAGCACGTGCAGGGTTTGAATCTTCTATAACTTCAACATGCAAAGTGAAGGTTAATCCAGTTGTAGCACAAGGTTTTTCCTTGAAAGAAAATGAAAAAAATGTAAGGGCGGGAGATGTTTTTACTATAGAATCAATAATCACTCCTGCATATGCAACAAAAGAAAACATAGCATGGGAGATTTCTGATGTAAATATTGCAAAGATTAATGAAGACAACAGTATATCTGCCATGTCTCCTGGAAAATGTATAGTTAAGGCTATTTTGGGAAATACAGGGTTAGAGGCTACTTGTGAGCTGACAGTAGAACCCATTTTATTAGAATCTATAAGTTTTGATAACCTTACATATAAAATTGAAGTTGGAGGACAAAAACAGCTAAATGTTGTGTTTACACCAGAAAACGCAACTAATAAGAATGTGATATGGACTTCATCCGACCCTGTGATTGCTCCGGTTGATGAAAATGGAGTGGTTTTAGGGAATACATCAGGAAGAGTACAAGTTACGGCAACGTCAGAAGATGGCGGACATGTGGCAAACTGTACTGTTTATATTGTGTCATTAGGAGGTATGATGGATGTTTATTTCCCTACATCTTCTTTGATTATTAATTCGGGATATTATACGGGCGTTATGTCATGTGCTATAAAGAACAATAGCTCAAAGACTATAAAACTTACTAAGTTTAAAGTTTTTTCTACTGGAAGCGGTAGTGCTCCTATTGAGATTACTGATGAGGCGAAATTAGGATATTTATCTTCTGGAGAAACAAGAATTTTACAGTTTAGATTATCACATGTTTATGAGCCAGGATTTAAGTGGGAGTTTGAATGTGATGGTCATTATTATTCTGCTTATGGAAGTTATAAACAGTAATTTTTACTGTTAAGCAATCATCAAGTTAAGCGGAATTTCTCCGCTTTTCTTGTTTTGTGGCATATGAATTATAATTAATCGGATTTGTTAAAAAGCTGATTTATCGGATATTTATTTGTTTATTTGTTTGTTCTTTCGTTCGTTCTTTCTATATTTGTGCATTAATATAATACAAATGGGTAATTGGAGTGAAAGGCAAGAAGTTAAGAAAGAGGGCAAGGAAAAAGAGAAAATAAGCCGAGAGACGCTTGGAAAGTTCTTTTATGATTTGGCAAAAACATCATTTGCTGCAATGGTAGCAGGTGGGGCTGTGTCATTTTTCACAAGTTCAAACAATGAGTTATATTGGCTTTTGCTTTTGATTGGAGCTTTTTCAACAATAGTATTTGCTTATATTGGTTATAAAGTGATAAGGAGGTAATTATGGAAGGTCTATTAATCGTTTTAGGAGGTTCTGGGGCTTTAGCCCTTTTATTTGCTCTTTGGCTGAATACTCGAAAAGGCAAGAAGTGGCTTGCAAGCTTATAAATTGACTATTATTTAGGTAAAACAATAAAGCCAGACATTAAGCCTGGCTTTTTCTTTGCATGACATCCCCATCGGTTTCCACAATACAATCTTCTCCATGAATGTAAACATATACCGATGCTGTATCCTTTTGGATAACATTTACTTTTGCCCGGTCGTACACGTTAATGAATACCTTGCAATACTGTGAACAGTCAATGGTTACTTCGCTGTCATGGCGCACGTAAATATCACATACAGAAAAGCCATCAAATAGGAGAGTACCTTTACAATTTCCGTTCAGAACGGCTATGTGCTTCATGTTCCTTGCTTGCACATCCTCATCGACAAAGATATTGTTTCTGTGAAGGATGTCCTTGTCGAAGTGCTCCTTTATGAAAGTGTTGGTAGGGTATCCTTTCTTTATACAGAAATCAATCCCGTGCAAATACTTGTCAATCAATCCTTGTTGGTCAGGTTCTCCCCATTGTTCCGTCCATTGCGTACATAGCCCTAATGATACGGCTTGGTTGAGCAATGTTTTGCTTAAATCCTTTTCGTTCATAACATATTATATTTTGATTTTTCTACCACTTCTGTCTATCACTATACTTAGCATATCTCTAACTTCTTGTACTAAAGCAACGTTTGCTTCGGTATTTTGGGCACTTCTTAACGTATTATTGGCTATTGCCCTCAATTGAGTAAGTTGTTGTTCGGCTATAACATTATATTTCGGAAGAATCTCGTTTCCCCACTTTTCAAGCAAAGCGCGTTTTACACTTACATCTGCACGAATACCGTTTATGTAAGAAGCTAAAATATTGGCGGTTTCTTCTGTAATGTTTTCTTGTATCCCTTTGGAAAGAGTGTTTGAAGCGTTTGTCTCTTCAAGGCTTATTCCCATTTTTTTTGCAGCAGCATTTAGATAATCCCATATTTTCTTTGAGTCTGATATTGTCCCTCGAAGGCTTCCAAGTTGCTGCATTAGTCCGGCTGCCTCTTGTTCCGTCAGATTTGTACCCCCAGCGGAACTGTCCGTAAATATACCTTTATCTCCAAACAGATAATCTCTTAGCTTATCCATAGCAGGTTTTATGACATTCAGAGAAATCATCTCCTTTATGACATTGCGCATTATATCAGCCACCGTATCATCAAAAGCCTTTGCTGCATCTTCTCCGTTGGCGAACGCATTGACTAACGCTTCTGATATTTGGTCTGACCATCCCTTTAAGTCTATACCGAATTGTTCGCTTGCCAAATCTTCATAGAAATACTTGATTTGCTCGCCTAACTCGATATACTGCTGCTTGTAGTCCTCTATTTTAGAAGCATCCGAATCTTTCTTGTCTTGTTCCGCCTCCATTTGCTTTTGCACCTCTTCTTGTTGCTTTTGAAGATTTGCAATCATCTCTTTGGATTGGCTTTGGGTAACAGCACCCAATTGCCGTTCTATGACAGATTGAAGGTTCTTATAGTCATTGGAAAGCTTTTTCACTTCCAGTTGCGAACGTTGGATTGCTTTATCCAGCTTCTTATCATGGGCTTTGGCTATGCTTCCTATTATTCCGGTAATACCGCTGACTACACCCGTAGCCCCTTGCATGATAGCCATCGGATTGCCGGAAGATATACCAGCGAAAAGGGTAGCTCCGCTTTGAGCTGTATTCAATAATCCACCCGCAACTTCTTGTACAGTGCTTAGAGTGTCTCCCATACTGTCATTCCCTAAGGCATCAAATGCTGACCCTAAATCTCCCAAAGTGCCGATAAGAAGATTAGCCATGTCGACAATATCTCCAAAGCCTACTTGAACTTTATCGGAAGATTCATTTTGTTTATCTTGTGCATCAGTGACTTCCTTTTCCGCATCGGCTAATGTTTTTAATTTAGGAGTTAATTTATCGACGACTTTAGTCTGATAAGATAAGCCGCTATCTGTTTTCTTGGTTTCGGTATGGCTCATTTCAGAAACACCAGTAGTTACTTTGCCTCCATCCTGGATAAACCCAAGTTCTTTTTGAGCCTTTTTCAGTTTTTCAGTGGCTTCCGCATACTCTTTTATTCCGTCTGATAATGTCTTGAAAGGGTTTCTGCTTTCACTTTCGTCACGTAGCTTTTTTAATACATTGACAAGCTCTTTAAACTCGTTGACTTTTAGACTTTGCCCGGTCGTATTTTTAAACTCTTCCAGGTTCTTGATTAGCCTGCTAAGAGTTGCAGAAGAAAGTCTGTCAAGGTCGTCAAAGGTTTTAGCCCAATCTTCCGAACTCTTGAATTGTTCAAATTTGGTTGATGCAGCATCTTCGCTCGCTTTCTTTTTCCTTTGTGCTATAAGTTTGTCGGTCGCTTCTTCGCCTAATTGACCTCTTTGGCTTTCAATATCAGCTAAGTCCTTTTGAAGATTACGTTCAATATCCTTTATCCTTTGGGCATAATCTTTATAATCCTCAATCATGCCTAAAAGGTTTTCAAGGCTTTCTGAACGCATTTTCTTACTTTCCTCGTTGATTGATTGGTATAGTTTCAGAATTACTCCTTCCCCAAACTGTTTCTTTATATCATCCTCTTTCATGGCAAGGACATCTGTAACGGAGAATTTACTTCCCGTATTTTCAAGCGCTTTGGAAAGTTGGTTGCGCAAATCATCTACTACACTTTTGAATGAGACCTCTCCACCGAAAGCGATATTCATGGAAAGAGATTTGTTGCCGGAAGCATTGAATAACTTTTTGTATAAATCCCACTTTTCTCCGGTTTGGGAAACGTACTTCTCTATCTCCTTTAAGGCATCATCAACTTCTTTTTTCGCACTGTCAATTCCCGCCTTGTCAATCTTGACACCAAGAGAAATGTATAAATCTTCTTGCTTCTCTTTGCTCCGGTCTAACTGCCCTTGGATGTATTTGTAAGCCTTGCTTGGGTCTTTTAAGTCCAAATTGACCCCGTTCTTATCAAAGATAGGGGCAAATTCAGAAATGCCCTTCACCCTTTGAGATGCGGCTTCTTCTCCTTCTATCTTTCTCCATTTCTCATAGCTGGAAACGGCTTTGTCTATGAGGTCAGTACGGGCTTCCCATTGTTCGGCAATAGGGTCTTTCGTGTTTCCAGAAGATTTTTCTAATCCCCCTAAAGCCTTATATATTGTCCTGGTAACTTCAAGTTCCTTATTGTAGGATGCTAGTTGTTTTTCTGAATATTTATTCCCGGATGCAAACGCCTTTGTTTTTTTCTCCAAATCACTGATATTACCGGAAAGCATCTCCATGTATTTTTCGTAAGAATCTCCTTCTTTGGGCTTTAAGACATCCATGTCGCCAGCAAGTTTGTTCGCCTCTTTTTCCCAATCAGTCAAAGGCTTACTTATATTAATTTGGCTCATGGAATGATAAGATTGTCTGGCCGTGTCTATAATGTTGGCTAGGTCCAGACTTTGCTTCTCCAGTTCCAATAGTCTGTTTCTTGCTTTGGTGATGTCTTCCGGTTTGTATTTAGCGAAGGATAATTCTCTTCCGTTTTCATCAAATCTTCTATATCCTCCTTCTCTGATAATACCGGCAAGCCTTTCCCTTTCGGAATCAATACTCTGCTTTTGTATTTGGGCATTTGCCATAGTCCCGATAAACTGCTTCTTGTATAAGTCTTTCTGTTCTTGTGATAATTTTCGCATCTTCTCAACAGAAAGAGATATTGTTACTCCGTATTTATCTGTTTGAGTAACTGCATCTTTGAATGTATTGGCGAGATTTTTGGTAATGCGCCCTAATTCTCGACTTTCTTCTGCACTTTTATTAGCTTTCTTGCTAAGGGCTTCGTATCGGTCAATAAGGCTGTCAACAGCTTTATTACCTTGCATCTTGTCGTTTGTATCAGCAATGGTCTTATTTAAGTCCGTAATAACCTCTTCTGTAGTTTTTACTTCTTCTCTGAACGCATAAAATAGTGCTATAATTCCGGATAAAGCTCCTAATAATAAACCTAATGGGTTAGCCTTTGTTACTAATCCAAGTAGCGCAATAGCGTCTTTTAGACTTCTAACACTTGCAGTTAATGATATGAAGGTTTTTATTAGTTTGAGGTTTACTGAAGATGCTAATAGAGCCACTGTTTTATAAGTACCAAATGAGGTTATTATTGGAATGATTACTTTAGCAAAATCTTCCCAATGTTTCATTAAATCAGTAAGCAACTCCAAGCTATCTGAAAGTACACCGCTATTGCTTTCCGCAATGTCAGCCATCATAACATCCCAAGCGTCCTGCAAGTTGCTCCATTTGCTAGCAAGGCTTTCCGCAAGGGCTTCCTGCATGTTGTAGAATTTGCCGCCTTCATCGGTCAGCTCCCAAAGAACATCTTTCACCATGCCGAAGCTGACCTCTTTCCGGCTGATTTTATCGAATACGTCTCCGGCGGAAGTTACCACTCCCGTAAGCTTAGTAAACCGTTTTGCCAATTCATCGACCAACGGGATACCCGCCTCTGTAAACTGCCTCAATTCCTGCCCACGGAGAAAAGCTGCACTGCGCACCTGCCCGTACGCCAATATGATACGTCCCATATCGACACCCACACCTGCGGAAATGTCGGCAAGTCGTTTGGTCGTATCGTAAAGCTCTTCATACGGAATGCTGTATGCGGACAATTGTTTGGTGTATGAAGCCAGTTCTTTGAACTGAAACGGAGAGACAACCGCCAAATCCTTAATGCGATTGAATATGGTTTCCGCCTTCATACTGTCTCCAAGAATGGAGGTAAGGGCAATGCGTTGTTTCTGAAACTCTCCGCCAATGGTATATAATCCCCTTACAAAACGCTCTAAAGTGTATATGGAATACACATTGGCGATTTGATTTTTCAGTTCTCCGGCTATCCGTGATTGAGAAGACATTGTAGTGTTTGTCCTCTTCATTGCCGCATTGTGCGTATCGGAAGCCTTTGCAGCCTGCATTCGGGCAATCCTAAGCTGTTCAAGGGCTTTTTGTGAGTTAACGTAAGCATCTGCACGGATTATCTGCGAAACTCCCCTCATGGCTCTTAGTTCGCTTGCATCAACGCCATGTCCTTTAAAAGCTTCCTTGAGTTTTTTAATACTTTCGCTATCTACATCCAGCTTTACCTTGTAGGTCTTGTTTTTCAGCAAGGCTTCTACCTTGTCTTCAATCTCCTTTATATCTACTTTTAATCCAACCTTTGCACTGGTCGTGACGTGCATATTCACAAGTTTTTTCTTGATAGCTTCGTACTCTTGTTCTGTATAATCTTTCAAGTGAACGCCAAAATTCAAATTTCCGAGGTCTGCCATATTTATTCTTGTTTTGTATCTTGGGGGATAGCGTTAATACCGTTTACTATAAAATCATTGAGGGAAAGTCTTTGCCCTTTCATTTCCCGCTCTTTTCTCTTTTCTTCCCACTTCCTTTTTAAATCTTCCATTTCTTTCGCTGTGTGCGTTTTTTGTTCTGTGTCTGCTTTGTCATACACTACAATCGGAGCATCGCACATCAGAAGTTCGTATTGAGCACAGGTCAATACCCAGTCCATATACCAATTAGGGATATTAATCATTCCCCAAAGAAGAATTAACGGTCGTGTCAGCTCTGGGTGTTTTTCTCCGTTTGCAAATGCTGCTCCTGCCGAAGTTCTTGAAGGATACGTTCTGCTTCCTTTCTCGTCATCGTCATTATCGTGTCTCTCATTCCGGTCAAGAACATGGTAGCATTCAAGTATTCCAGTTTCTGCAATTCCACTTTTTTTTTACCGATAACAACAATATCGGTTAACTCTGTGTCTGTGTATTTTTTCCATAGCATACGCCAATATATCCAATGGAAAAGTCTTATCTTCCACCAATTATTCAGAATAATGAGAGAGGCACATTTGGCAGTAACTTCATCCTCACTTTTGCAGGAATGTAAGACATGGGTTAATTTTCGTATTGTTCCACGGTGCAGCCATTTTATACCGAACTTTTTTCCTCTTATCGTAATATAATCTATGCTGTTCTCCAGCACGTCGTCAAGCGTTTTCTGCTCTGCTGTGGTAGGTTGATTTATTGTTTTATCGTTCATGCTGTGTTATTGTAATGTGTGAAAAAGGAGAAGGCGGCGGCAATAACGCACACCGCCATATTTTTAAATCAAAGAACCGTCCTGGGTAACTTCCACCGCACTGAACTCATTGGCGGTGAATACGCTGACCGTAGCAGTCCTTTTTGCTCCGCTATTCTCGTCGACTTTGACCGTCACCACTTTCCCGCTAACCGAGGTTTTGCACCATGTTTCCGTTGATGAAGCAGAGACAGAGCTTTCCTTGGTTGTTGCGGTAATGGTTTTCCCTGTATTATCTGCCGCGCTGGTAAAAGACAGGGAAGCTGGAGCTACGGTCAGTCGGCTTTTTTTGTCAAGAAAGCGATATTATCTTCGGAAGAGGAGCCGGACGAAGCACCATCTTCAAGTTCAATAGTTCCGCTAAGCGCAAAAGCGAATGGGGTAGTGGACGCATTCTCAAACAAGGGGCGTGCGTAAACGGCCATTCTTTTTACAAGCAGACATTTTTCTCCGTCGTCACTTATAAGCGCAAATCCTACGTTCAGCTTCTTGCTGTTTAGCACAGCAGAGAATCCCTTGAATTGCTGGTTGTTGATAGTCGCTTGCGCAATTTCAGTGGTTTTCCCAAGAAAATATTCTACCAATTCCTTGCTTACACTTGGAACGGTAGCAGCGAAAGTAATATCTCCTGCTGTACTGGTGACAGCCCAATCCGCTTGCAGACCGTGCACCTTTGTACGGTTTAATGTCGGTTCTGCTTGGGATAAGGAAAGGGTATCTACGGTAACGGGCAAATCAAAATCCGGAGTTACCGTGGCAAAATTTGCAATGCCACCCTTTACCAACATAATGGATGAAAGACCGCTAAATACATCTTTCAATTCCTGCTTTGTTTTCATTGCCATAATAAATAGTTTTAATCGTTTTATTTTATGTTTATTTTATCACAAGGTCAGTCCTTATCAATGTTGCGCTGAACCCTAATCCGTCATTTCCTTTTAAGGTCAATTTGGGGTTTGAGGTACTTATGAAATTGTCGCTGATAGGGAATAGGGAAAGAATATCTCCTACAATAGTGTCCATTTGTTCCAAGTCTTCCGCACCTCCCTTTTTCTGTCTGACATACACTTCAATGGTGCAATAGGTACGGATATTTCCAAATCCGCTGCCATAGGTCATGGAAGACAACAAGCCGGGCAATGACACCACAATGAAATTATCCATTTGCTTAGGCACAGCAGCGGGACGGTCATTTGTGAACACATTCTCACTTACCGTCTTTGCTGCGTCAAACAATGATTTAAGCGCGTCTTTGTATTTAAAATCCTGTTCGTACCCCATATCATTTCATTGGTTTAAAGGTCATTTTAGCAATGCTTTCTGCGTAATCAAATGTATCTGACAATACATTTAACCCCTTCTTTGACTCCAAGTAGTTAGAATATTCCGTACCTGTACACATCACTAATCCTATGCCGTCACTTGGAGTTTTATATGCTTTGAGGAAATTCACAGAAGTGGTTAAACCGTACTCCCCGTTGGTGTCAACCAAGTTGTATTTTTTTATGGGAATAAACTTACCACTTTCGTAACTTTGGACCATTATCACGCCAATACCGTCTCCTCTGCTAAGCTTGGGGCGGGTGGGATTTTTTAATCTTTGTGTCACGACGGCGGTAATTATACGAGATAATCCACCTCTATAATAAATTCCAACAGCTAATGAAGTTAGAGTATTTCCGGTTACATTATGGTACTTGGCTGATACTACTCCGTCTTGCAGAAGTCTGATTCCGATTTCTGTTATTCTATCCAGCAAATATTCATCAATGATATTTCTCATCTTTTTTTTGCCTTCTTCCAAGACTTTAGCGTTATCTCCCATTTCCCTAATTCTTAGCCAGATTGAAATACAGCGTTGTTCCCATTTCCGTAGGGTAACAATCCGTTACTACGCATGATTCAAAACTTCCTCCGTAATCGGTAACATCCACAAGGTCTCCCGCAATGATACCCTTCACAAGTCCAGGAATGTCTATTGCATAATCACTCTTTATGACATTACTTTTTGTAAATGTCCTAAGACTTGTGCTTCCGTACTTGTTGCATTTCCCTACATACAATACGGTCTCGTTTCCTTCGTCAAAAGATGTTTCTCCGGAAATACGATACACTTTGCATGTATGCGGAAAACGTGGATTATTTACTTTCATAGCGGATACCTTTTATTCATGTTCATACCCAAGTTGACAATTCTGACAGATGATTTACGGACGTTCTCTCCATACAATGCGTATATGTCATTTGCCATTTGCCGAAGGTTACGTTTGTCATAGGCAGAGCTTTGTGTACCACCCTCCTTGTGCTTCCATACACCATTGGCATCCTCTACGCTTCCAGTTACGCTCGGTGTACTTGCGCACCACATATAAAGGTCTGCCCGGCACAAGTCTTTCTGGCGTTTTTCCAACGTGCTGACATCCGTCCCCGGTGCAATTCCCCTGTCAATCAGTATGGTGGAAATAGCACTGTCCGTAACTTCAAAACCGACACAACCACGGAGATATTCCTCTATGGTAGTGCCAGTATTTGTATTTTGAGAATCCTTCATGGTTATTTACCTTTAATGTTCAAGTAGTAGAACCAGCGAACCTTATTAGGAACAACCAATCCGGTCACTTCTGATTTGATTACCTGCGTCATGGTTTCATCATTGAATACCTGACGTATCAGAGTGCGGCCGCCGTCATACAATGCCGTACGGGCACCCGGTGTTTCCATGAAAATAGGACGTCCACATTGTACATCACCCAGGTCTTCATTTGGAACATATGCCAATACTCCCTCTTCAAAGCTTTGCAAATTCTTGTATTGTGTAGCTTTGGAAGATTTGTCATATTTCTCCACTACGGATATTGAATCGACAATTCTGATTTCAGCACCGATACGCGTTTCAATGAAAGTTTTGATTGTTTCATCGGGGACAAGATTAGCAAATGCCAACTGCATGCCTTTATCGGAAATATCCGGGCGTGTCGCAACTGTGTACATTTGGCGGAAATACGGAAGGTTAATCAAATCCTCAAAGGTCGTCTTGGAGCATTCCCAGTGACCAGCAGGGGCAAAATCCTTTTCTTGGGAATCGCGTCTTACCTGCCTCATGACTTTTATCGGGTCTATTGTAGTACCCAAAGCTTCTTCCTGCACCGCTTCGCTTTCCGGCTTCTTATACCAGATAGAATCCTTGATATTCTTTTTAGGCACACCGAAATCTATAGTCAATGCAATGCCAAGCGGGTTGTTAGCTGCGTCAATGATTAGCTTACCTTTGTTGGATACAACTTGATTTCGTTGGTATAGGAATGTATTGTAGTTACCACCAAGCAAGCTGTCCACTCCATTAAACAGAAGCTCCATTATTGTAGACTCAATTTCCGGAGTGGTACTGCCGATGGCATCCATCAGCATCATTTTTTCTCTTAGGATTTTGCGGCTCAGTACAATCTCATGCTTGAAGGTTGGCAATCCACCCATTTGCAGGGACATTCCGTCTGTAGATTTGGTTGCGCCATCACTGTCAATATCCACATAGGTAGCCAGCGTGTATGCACGGACTGTTGCTTCTATCTGCTCATATGTGGGATTCAGAGGAATATTAGGATTTAACGGGAACCCCATTTGGGAGAACGTTTGTTCCGCATTGTATTTTTCGGCAAACATGTCATTAATCCATGCTTCCAGCGGTTTATTCCCTGTATATCCCAATGCTGCAAGACCTTTCCCTACAATGTCGTAAAATTCTTTGTTTCTTGTGTACATATTATTCTCCTTTCTTTATTCGTCAGATTCACGCACAAATTCAATCATAGGCAGCTGTGCTTCTACCGATTTGGGAATGCCGCCACCGAACACCCTGTCTGCATAAATTCTGCCTGCACGTACAACTGCGCATGTTGCAAGGATACAGCCTTCAGGGATACATACGTCTTCAAATACAAGGCCGTTGACATCGGTTAGCTTTCCGCCGGCGGGAACTCCTTTGACAGTTTCCTCAATATCTCCCGTTACTCCGGTATCTCCTGGAATAAACATGTATGCGTAAAGTTGGGCAGCGGTTTTTTGCGTGAAAGTCACAGTAGCCCCACTACGTTTTACATCCCATTCTGCAAAAGAAGATTTTGCTCCTTCGATTTTGGTAGCTACCAGTTCTGGGGTACTTTCTGATGCGCTTGTTACGGCAACCGAATAGCTTTTCCCGCCTAACACAATAGACAAATCCCCGTTTCCGGATGCCTTTTTAGTGATAGTAAGCGTCACTACTGCCTTTACACCAGTCACTCCATCTGCTGTAATTACCTCTACCTGTTTGCCTGCTCCATTGAATTTTACCATTGTGCCGGCATGTATAATATCACCAGGCTTTAATCCCATTCCGGCGACATCAATCATACCACCACCCTGATATAATTCTCTTACTCTTGACCAAACAGGAAAATTTCCGCCAAATCCCGACCGGGATTGACTGATAGTGTTGAAAGTTCCTAATTGTCTCATTCTTTGTCTGTTTTAATGTGTTTATTGTTTTCGAGGAAGTTTTCCTTGCGCTCTTAGCCGGTCTTTGAATGCTTCACGGCGGCTTTTTGCCTGTTCTTCTCCGGTTTCTGCATACTGGTTGATACTCGGGGAAGCGCCATTTCCGAAAATAGCCTTGTATCTTTTTTCATAATTGCGTTTGGCGCAACTGACAATTTCTTCCACTTCCATATCTTTGGTGATTTTCACGTCAGATATGGCGATATTCAGGATTTCATCGTTACAGATATTTTTGCCCCCGTTTTCAATTTGAGATTTCAACAAGTCCATAGACTGGACTTTTAAGTCATGGATTGACGCGGCGTTTTTCTCCGCCTCCCTCTCTTCCTTCAAAAGCAAAATCTCATTTTCCATTTCCTTTAGCTTGTCGGCAAGGACGTTATCTCCTGCTCCTTCTCCTGAGTCAGGAGAACTCTGTTGAGGTTTGTAGTTTTTCTTAAAACTCTCAACTTGTGTTGCGACATCGTGGTTGTACTGTCCCTGCATCCCTTGAAGAAAGGATGTTGCCTTGCTATAATAAACGTCATCAGGCTCCATTCCTTCCGCTACCGGATTCAATTCTATGTACTTCATTAATGTCTGTGACGAAAGACTGGTTTGTCCTAATCTGGTCGTCAGTTCGGATAAGATTTGTTCTTTCTCCATCGTGTTTATTTAGTTTGTGTTATAAAAAAAAGAGCCTATCAGTGCTTTGTGCACTAATAAGCTCTTAGGCTTGCATATGTAAAATTGCTATTCTTCTATTCTGACGCTGATAAAATTACGACATCTTCGGCATACAGTCCTAAACAATACGCTACCGTGTATTATTTTCACATCGGTCAACTTTTGCCCGCACACCGGACATGTTACAAAATTTCCTTTTTCGCTGGTCTGTTTTTCATCCAGCTTAGCGTCTATCTTTATCATATCACATGATTTAGTATTGCAAATATATAGTATATTTTCTAAAATACAATGCTTTATATGTATTTTTATATGAGAAATATTAGAAAATTTATAATAAATCGTATATTTGCATTATATATAACTCATAGAGCTGTGATTCAAGCCGGAGTGTGCGGATTTATACTGCATACGCCGGCTTATTTTTTTATGGAACACGACAAGATTGTATATACGAAAAAGGGAGAGGGTGTATTCAGTTATGAATACATAGACAGGTTGCGTAATTTGAAAAATGATTTCAATGTTATAGCTCAATCCGGAGGGCAGGAGAACTCATTAGCTTCCGATGCCGACATTGTTATTATGGGAGGAAATCGTGGCGGTTCAAAAACATTTACTTTATTAATGGAATCCTTGCCAGACATTAAAAATCCACGTTTTAATGCCGTTCTTCTGCGTAACGAGAAAGATGACCTTAGAGATATGATTAACACGTCGTATCTTATTTACTCCCAATTTGGAACTTATAACCGTTCTATATCGGATATGACTTGGAATTTTGGAGAAAACGCGGGAAAACTGTGGTTTTCTTATTTTGCTGATAATTTTGAGGATTTCAAGAAGCGCTTTCAAGGTAAACAGTTCTGTTATATCGGTATAGACGAAATAACCCATTGTTCTTATGACAAGTTTAAATACCTTATCACTTGCAACCGTAACGCTTATGGTATTAAAAACCGTTTTTGGGGTACTTGTAATCCGGATCCGGATAGCTGGGTGCGCGTTTTTATAGATTGGTGGATAGGAGAGGATGGGAATCCTATACCAGAACGCGATGGAAAGAAAAGATATTGTTTTATGGATGGAGATTCTCCCAATAATATATTTTGGGGAGACACGCCAGAAGAGGTATATGAACAATGTAAATCCATCATAGACCCTCTTTGGAATGATGCTTACAAAAAATTGGGATTTAATAAGAAAACAATGTTTGTCAAATCAGTCGTCTTTATACGGGCACGTTTGGAGGATAATATCAAATTGATTGAGGCTGACTCAAATTATGCGGCTAATCTTGCCCAGCAGGATGAAGAATCCCGCGCTCGCGACCTCGAAGGAAATTGGAATTTTAAAGCGGCTGGAGACGATATTCTTAAAATCGAACACATGGAGCGTTTCTTCAACAACTCCGCCCAATATGGAGATAATAAGCGCAGGGTATCATGTGATATTGCGTATGAAGGCGGAGACAATCTTGTTCTATGGTTTTGGATTGGGAACCATATCGAGGACGTATATGTAAGCCGGGATAACTCCAAGCGGACGGAAGAGTGCGTCGCATATAAGTTGCGTGAATGGGGAGTCCTGGAGAAAGACTTTGTTTTTGACTTGAATGGACCTGGACAGGATTTTAAGGGCAAATTCCCAGACGCGGTCAAGTTTAATAATATGGCAGCTCCAATTCCGATGGCAAAGGCTGATGAAAAGTCAATCAAATATATTTATTCTTCCTTGAAATCACAATGCGCTGATATGCTCGTTAAGAAGATTAAGAATGATGAAATTTCGATTAACCCCGATTTGTTGTCGCGTAAGTTTTCAGGAAACGGATATTCAGATATGACACTTTATAATATCCTGATGAAAGAACGCAAAGCCATCCGGGATGCAGACACAGATAAAGGCTTCTCTTTAATTAAAAAGGAAGTGATGAAAAAGTACGTCGGCCATTCTCCCGACTTTATAGAGGCTATGATTTACAGACAGATTTTTGATATAAGAAAACAACACACTAAACCAAAAGGATTATGGAGAATATAAGTACACGACAGATTATGGTACGCCGCCCGTTTCGGAGAATATTGCCAAATGGATACAAACAAGCAGTAGGGGTTATATCTGGCAGCTTGTCCGTTAATGAGCCTTTAGACAATCCGACATATCAGATAATAACTCAAATGGATTTTTTGAGGGAATTTGAGCCTTCCGGACATGCTATAAATGACCCATTGGTATATCCGGACAGATTAAGACAAGACCCTGAAACAAAAGAGTGGTTTAGAGAGTCCGTTATCAGATGTGCTTTTGCGTTTCAGAGGATTATAACAATCAAACACCTGGTTCATCTTTGTGGAAACGACATTCAATTTGAGTTGGAAGGGGATACCGAAAATGAAAAAGTAAAGGATACATTTTTTAAGTTTCGAACCGGATGGGCTGTAAAGGACATGGAGATAGCATGGTATGAAGCGGCAAAATCCGTAAAGATAACGGGGGACACAGCATTTGTAGGTTATCTCCGAAAAGGAATTTTCTATTGGAAAGTCCTTTCTTTTGAGAAAGGAGATACGTTATATCCCCATTTCGATAATGTTACAGGGGAGCTTACATTGTTTGCCCGTTCCTATTCCGATTTTGACAATAACGGAAATACAGTTACAGACTGGCTTGAAGTTTGGGATGAGAAATATCTCCGTCGCTTTAGAAAAGGAAAAGGGGCGTACAGCAAAATAAAGCAAGTGATAAAAAACTTGTTTGGATTAAGCGGATACGAACTTGTATCTTCTCAGGAACATGGCTTTACATTTATCCCTGTGGCTTATCACAGAAATGAAGCCGGCGCTTGTTGGTCTCCTTCACAAGACAGCATAGAGCAATATGAACTTGCTTTCTCGCAATTGTCACAAAACAATACAGCTTACGCCTTCCCGATTATGTATTTCAAAGGAGAGGGAGATAGTATTAATATAGAGGGAGGGATTGATGGCACTATAAAGTGTATATCAATGGGACCGGATGATGAAGCCGGTTATCTTAACAAGCAAGATGTTTCCACTGCCTTTACCAAGCAGCTTGATACTTTATACAAGTTAATCTATGAGCAGTCTTTTGCGGTAATTCCACCGGAAGTAAGAAGCGGAGACCTTCCAGGTGTAGCCATAAAGCTGCTTTATTCTCCTGCTTTTGAAAATGCCATGAAGGATGCCCAAGAATATAACCATCTCATTGACGATATGGTAAAGATATTCACTTATGGCTATGGGGTGGAAACCGAAAATCTTATCGACTTGCAAAATTTGAATGTATATGCTTGGATAAAGCCGTATATACATCTAAATGAATCTGAACTTGTACAAAATCTTGCAGTTGCTGTTCAAAACGGGTTCTTGTCCCGACAGACCGCAAATGAGCAAATTCAGATGTACAGCAATCCTCGTGACTGGGATAGGATTATGAAAGAAAAGAAAGAAGAACAGCAGGCTGATATTCTTTATGAATTGAAATCCCAGCAGGTATCCGCCACAGATAATGAAGTTGAACATAATCCGGCAGGAGACGACAAGCTATGAAGCAGCCTACAAAAAAACAGATACAGGATGCCAAGGATTTCATAAAATTACGTTTGCAGGCTGAAATATCTATGCAAAGTCATTTGGAGGAGCTTCTTGTACAAGCGGCAAAAGAGATTATAGATATATCATTCAAGTATGATATTCAGCCTGCAATGTTCCGGTTCTCTGCAAATGAGAATTTAAAGCGGGACGTAAGCGGAGTACTCCGTAAGTTGCGTGAGTTAATTTACGATTACACGGAAACTCTTTCTGTATATGACAGAAAGGAGGAAAGAGATGCAATTGTAGATTTTATAAACAGGGAAGACCACGGGAAGACATTATCAGAGCGTATCAGCATTTATTGCAACCGATTTCTGTATGAAGTGGAAGCTGCCATTGCAGCCGGTCTGATAGCCGGAATCGGGAAAGATAAAATAAAGGGTAGTGTAAAGTCTTATCTTAATTCACCTTATACCAATCCTTATTTTAAGCGGGCGGTTTATAATGGCGGGGCTGCTGCCACACGTATTAAAACAGATGGTGTGAGTTATGGGGTAGGGAAGTCTAATTCCGCTTACAACTCGTTAAATACCCTTACCCGCTTCGCCGTAGGTTCTGCATGGATGTTGTTTTGGGGGCTTGAACATAAGGATAAAGGATATACGGGCTTTTATTCGTACCGTGGGAGCAGTTACCCATGCTCTTATTGCGACAGCATGGTTGGCTATCATCCCATATCCGACTATCAGAATCAGTGGCATATAAGATGCTGCTGCTATTTTGTGTTTGTATAATTAAAAATCATATAATATGTTGAGAGGGAAGGAAGAAAAAATAACATTCAGTAAAGGATTGGGTTCTGAATGCAGAAAAGCGGGAATCAGTATAAAAGAAAAGGCTTTTGCCGACCTTTTAGCGTTAGGATGGAAAGACAAGGACGCCTATCTTATTTCCGGTCTTTACAATCCGGTATATAACCTGGAGATAAACAAGAAGAACATGAATACCCTTTTGTCCGACGACAAAGACTTCATGGACTATTTGACCTCTGCAAGCAGAAAGATTAAACGCAGGCAAAAAGAGAGCGAGAAAGAGGATGATATATTGGTAGATGGTATTAGTGAGGAAGATATTGCTTCCGAGCTATCAAAAGAAAACCAACTTCGTAAACTTATCGCTGCCCGTAAGAAATATGACGGGAAAGAGGGATGCAAGGAATGGATTGACCTCACTAAAATGATAGCAGACATTACTCAAATCAAAAAGGACGAAATAAAGGAAGAGGACACCACAGTGCATTTCTATCTGCCACTTTCATGCAATAATTGCTCCTTGTATCTTGCTGCTAAAAAGAAAGCCGGGAAATAAATCCCGGCAGTTGTGTATCCTTCTAATCCTTAAACTTCCCACTTTTCACTTGCCAAATGCAATCAGCAGCCCATTGAACAAGATACGCCCTTGCCTCTCCATTATTGAAATTAAACCCGCCCAATTCAAATGAATCGGATATAAAGTCTGTGATATGGCTTGCTTCGTGGGCGGCAACCCCAACGGATAATCTGTCTTTTCTGAATATTCCGCAAAATATACCAATCCAACCGCTTTTTTTATCGCTGACAGGATAACAAGTCGCAATAGTAAACGTGTTATTTCCTAATACTTCTGATGTAAAATCAGTACGCTCCATTTTATCAGTCAAGGCATAGAATTTATTCTGCATATCTCCCAATGATGGGTTAATTCCTACCCACAATCTGAATGGGTATATTGTCGGATTAAACTCGTGTATTTGGTATTTATTCTCCAACATGGTTACTAACTTTTAATCGAAATACATTACTTTCTGACCTATACACACCTTAAAGCGGGAAAGCATCTCTGAATATTGAGTAATGTCGTTAGGATTCCTTTTGTTGATGAAAGCACCTGTACGCTTATGGTATCTGATACAAGCATTTTCGGGCGATTTAGCCAACACTTCTTTCTCGTTACTGAAACCAAACAATAATTGTTCTCTGTGCGATACCTTGTACCACTTTACTTGGCTTCTTATCTTTCTGAAATATTTTGCTTTCATGGTTATTTCTCCAACTCTTTTTTCATTTCATACATCTGCCTTTCCTCTTCAATAATCTTAGCGTCTTCTTCGTCAGATATAGGTTTAGCATCCGCACGGTCAAGGGCACTCCCTATTGCCTTTAATACATCCACCTGTAACTCCACATCAATGCAATTGGCAACATATTGGGCATTACGCACTATAAGCATTGGCAGGTTATCTACCTTGTCTTCCAATGGAGTATTATCCAACATCATAAACATCACGCTTCCTGCCCCATATTCAACAGAGAAGTCCCCGCTTACGGTTGATACCTTAATAAAAGGCAAACCGCCTTTCTTGTACTTGACAAAAGTCATGTTCCCGATTTGCGTCTTTCCGAAATCCATAGTTTTGATATTTAATTAAGTAAATCTGTCAATCTTCATTCAAAAAATCATCGTCCGAGTACCCCCAACCTTCAAACAGATTGGTCTTCGCCTCTTCCGCAATATTGGGAATGTGTCTCATGAAGTTATTCACAATATCCTCGTTGCCACACCACAGCGTATAGACATTGCTGTATCCCTTATCTGCACGTTTTTCCCGTACGTATCCGAGTGAAAGCATGTCAATGCCCAACTTCCTTTGCGAAACCGGGATGACCCCGTTCTTTTTACAAAACCGTTCATAGTTCTTGTATATATCCGAGGATGTCAGCTCTATGGAACCGCTCCCTTCAAATTCTTCCGGCTGGCACTCTTTATATTTGAAATATTCCGAAATACTCCCGTCCACAAGTTTCCCATCCTTTCCCGTAACGCTCGACCGTATCCGTTCCAGTTTCAAATCAATCTTCCCGCCCAAGTTCTCAGGCATCCGCCAATTGTTCTTTTTAAGTTCGCACAACCCTTTCACAATCCAAGCCATTATACCGGCATGTTCCGCTTTCATTCTTTCTGCGAGCATGGTGTCTCTCTTTTCCACCGGTATTGTCTTGTCAAAGTTCAGCACCAGGGCGCGGCGCTGCATACTCTCGTCGTCAGGGTCGTCACGGTTCAGAAAATCTTTCGGCTGCCAACGGTAATTGGAGTTGCACAGCATAATAGGAGGTCTCTGCATCATTGTGATATTCCCACCTATTCCCCGACAGGCAATCGGCTCTCCACTGGATATTGCCTTGATGATGCTCATGTCCTTGAAATCACCCCGGTTGCTTTCCGTGCAGTACATAAGCCTTTTCCTTGACATCGAGTAGGCGGCACGCAGCTGCTCATCCCCACCTCTTGCAAACTGGCTCATCTTTATGTTTAGTATTTCATCCTCTCCAAACATATCCTTTAGAACCCGGTAAATAACACTTTTACCGTTCGCACCAGTACCTTGCAATATAAGGAAATATTCAAAGCTTATATTTTTCCTATTGACAAGGCAAGCACCGAGGAACATCTGCAATATCCTGCGCTTGTGCTTTTCCGGCAATACGCCATCCAGCTCTTCCGTAGGTATCCAGCTTTCTCCAAGAAAGCTTCTCCAGGTAGGACAGTTGAAAATCTCCTTGCGGTCATACTTGAACGGATACATCTTCACACAGTCAAACTTCGGAGAGTGCGGGTAAGTCTTTAAAGTGTTCATGTCAACCACGCAATTAGTAAAGCACATAATGCTAAGGTCGGGTTGTAGCTCATGGTCTCTAATGACATTTATTATCCGGTTCATGTAAGAATACATAATCTTATTAGTTCGGTCACGGGCGGCAACACCCATTTTCTCAAGCCACCTGTCTACGGCATCATAGAGCACATTGTAGTCCATGTACTCGTATATCTTTCCTGTAAAAACATACAACGGAACACGGTAATCGGCAATGTCTTTCGTTACAACACCATATCCCTCCCGGAACAATCCTTCAAGACGCCTGCCGTATCTGTCTGTACGTTCCGGATTGCTTGTAACCAAAGATATATCCCTGAATGTAGAGGCGTATTCGTCGCAATGTTGCGACAGCAGACCGAGCACATAATCCTTTAATTCCCTTCTATTCATTGTAAGTCGCTCATTTTGTGTTTAAAAGAACATAACGCATGCTCCTATAGGCGCATTTTATGAAAATAACCTTTTTTCTTTTATCTGTAAAGGCTAAATACATATATCTATGTTCTTTATCTTCATTATGCAAATATACAACTATTTGATTATAAAACAAGTAAATTTTCTAATTAATATGCGTTAAAGCATAGAAAATTACCCAATAATCGTCTATATAGTGCAAAAATGTAAAAATGCAATGGTTGATTTGTTGTAAAATATCATTACAAATTAGTGGAAAATGAAGAAAATAAAAAATTTTTAGGCGAGGTGACTACGCCGATTTCCTTACAAAAATAAAGGGGGTGGGGGTGGCTATTTGCAGGGCGTTTGCAATGTATTTTGTTGTATAATAGTTATTTGCTGTTTACATTATACATATAATATAAAGTTTGCGTTTATTTACATTGTTGTTGCTCGCCAGTCCTGGACATAAAGTAAAGGCTATCACGGCGCAGCCAAAGACACCCAATACTATTAATAAATAAAATCAATATCACATGTCTGTATTATAGATAATATCTATTAATCATTATGCTTTGTTAGCGTCCTATGCTTATTCACGTTGTCTATATATTACATTATTAATATAGATTATTTCTATTACATTTAAAGTGTTTATTATGCTTGTTGTGGTATTATATATTTACATATTCTTACGGATGTGTTTTATATTATAAGCATTTGATATATAGCGTATTATATTGAGCTTGTTATATGTTTTATAATATGATTATTTTATGAAAATATTTTGCAATATTCTTTGCTGTTTACAAAATAATTCGTATCTTTGTAATGTAAGAAAGAGATAGATATAAGGTTCTGGTTCTTACAGGCGTGTTATTAAGTGTTGGAATAAAAAAAGAGAGCCTTAACACGGCAATGTTAAGACCCTCGTAGGTTGGGAATACTTAAAGAAGTACCCCCCCAAGCGGAGGCAAAAGTACTTCTTTAATTTCTCACCTGCAAATATTCTTCCATTTATTTATATACTTGATACAAATACGTTTTTAGTCTTATTGTGTTAGGCTTCTGTTATTGTGTTGTATTGGTTTATGTGTACACGCTATAAGGTTGAATTATTAACAATTTAAACTATAGCATTATGAAGACAAAAGAATTTCATTCATTGGAAAAGTTAATTGAAGTGGCTGCGAGTGTTGGACACAACAAGCAGGAAGCAAGCGAAATTATCACAAAGAACTACGACTACATTAAACGGGTGTACCCTAATGTATCGGCAAAGAAAGCGGTTCATATAGCGTATGTTATTTATTAATTAATTGATGGAGGAAAAGAATATGAAGGCCAACGATATTGTTATAAATGAACGCGAATTGCTTAATACAAAAATATATAATCCGGAATTTGATAGTATCAAAAGTATTCCGTGTACAATGGTGTTGCGGTTGATGGATACAGAGGAATACGGGTGCGACTATTGCGGGGCCTTGAATCTGGTTTTAGAACTGTTCCCGGAAATCGACCGGGCGGAGCTTGAAAAAGAGTTAGACCAGTTCGTATAAATGTATGTTAGGTATTATGTTATTGTTATTCGGTGCCGTGTTGTTTGTCAGCGGCACCGATATAGAGAGAATCAAGGAATTTATAAACGATGAATCAGATAAATTTTAAGGATATGGGAGTGTTGGCGTTGCATATTAATAAGGAAAAGCATTTATTTGCCGCTGAAAAGGTTCATATATCACAAATAAAGCAAGGTGATATAGTGTATCATGACGGACAATCTAAAACCGTCGGTAAAGGTTCTCTAAAATACGATAGTTTTGCAGGGTATACGCTCTTTGGGGACTCTTATTTGTTGGGAAGAGAATCAGTAATACGGTTTGTTATGACGGAAGGCGGAAAGCTGGTTGCTGTTAAAGATTAAAGCAGAATTAAGGTAGGAGGTATAAATAGTTGGCGGATTTAATAAACGAATAATTTAAAGGAGAAAATAATATGTATTTAGGTTTTATTCTTTGGGCAATTGTTCTGGTAGTAATATTATGGAACATCAGCCCGGCGCTGGTTATTACATCTGTTTTAATAGGAATTGCCATGGCGATAGGAAAAACAAAAGATAATAAATCAGGTGAATAATATGGAGACTTTAAAGGAAGTGTTTTTGAAGAAATACCCGCAATACGGAAAGGTGTTGCGGGTGTATGAAGAGGTTAACGAAGTGGAATGTACATTCGACAGCATAACAAAACCGAGGTTGTACAACTTTGTTCAGGCTCTTAATGAAAGAGTAGCCACCAATAGCGCTAAAACCTATTGCGCTATGCTTAAATCCATTCTTAACCTGTACAGCGATATGTATTCTTTTCCAAAAGGTTTTGAGGCTATATTGACCTTAAAAAAGGACGCTACGCAAAGTACGTGGCTAACGGATGACGAGATAAAAACGTTATTGGCGTATAATCCGATTAATGAAACGGAACGCGCTGTAAAAAACTGCTTTTTGCTCGGTTGCCTTACAGGCGCCAGGCATTCGGATTATATAGAATTTACAGAGGACAACATAGTAGACGGAAGACTGATATATGTTTCACGGAAAACCAAGATTAAAGCGGAGATACCGGCGGCTCCTGCTGTGCTCCGGATATTGAAAGAAAACCGGGAATACGGTATCAATGAACGAAAGGTTTCGGATGTAACCTTTAACGACACAATAAGAAGTATATGCCGGCGATGTGGGATAAGCAAGCGTATAAAGCTGTACCAGGCGGGCGAATATATAACCGGTGAAAAGTGGGAATTTATTTCCTCGCATTCCGCCCGGAAGTCTTGCGCAACCAACTTATATTTAAGAGGTGCGGACTTGTATTCTATCAGCCGGATGTTAGGGCATTCCAGTGTAACGATGACCGAAACATATATATGTTGTGGGCTGCGTGAATTATCGGATAAAATAATGGGATATTTCAACGGGTTTAAATAGATTTGCACCTGATTTTATATATACATAAATATTTTATGGCACAAGAAAGTAAATACGCGTACGACGAAGATAGTGTAAAGGCTATTGTTCATTGGGCTTTAACGGCTCAACTGCCTATGCAAATAGAGCTGAGCGAGTCGGAGAATATATTCGATGTCAAGAAATACGTACAGGCGAATATACACGATATAAACCAGCATTTTCCTGACCCGTTTTACAATCCGGCGATTGACAGGCTGTATCGGTTAAAAGAGTTTATGGAAAAACAAGAATGATTTTATAACCCAGTGGGTTGTTTCGCTTGTTTTGGGTTGAATTTAACCCACTGGGTTGTTTGGGTTATAACTTGCTGTCCATCTTTTCAAATTCTTCTTGCACGGACTTGTTCAGCACTTTCGCGTATATCTGGGTTGTCTTTATATCTGTATGTCCCATCATTTTGGCAAGGTTTTCGATTGATACGCCCATATTCAGAGCCATTACCGCAAAACTATGTCTTGCCATGTGGGAATGAAGGCTTTGCTTTATTCTCGCAATTTCCTGAACGACTTTCAACCTTAAATTATATTGGTAATTGCTTATTATCGGTAACTTGAAGTCGTATTTTCTCAATATTTCCATTGCGGGCTTTAGAAGCATAAGAAAGTATTCTTCTTCTGTTTTTATTCTAATATCTCTAATAAAAAAATTGCTTCCTTTCTTGATTACTCCGCAGAAATCGAATTTGGACAAATCTGCATAAGACAGACCGGTGAAGCATTGGAAGACGAATAAGTCCCTAACCTTACTAATGCTTTCTGATGTTATTTCTAAGTTCTGTATTTGCTTTATTTGGTCTATGGTAAGGTATTTTATCCCTTCGCTTTTTCCACGGTCAAATTTGAGCCTATTATATGGGTTGTCTTTTAATAGCTCATATTTAATAGCTTCGTTTATATATCTTTTCAAGCGTTTATGATAGCCATGAACGGTGGTCTGTTTATTATATTTCTTATGTAGGAAATCGTCATAATACATTATGTTGGCCGTTGTTATGTCGGAAAAATAAACGATTCTACCAAATTCTTCCAGAGAGTTAATTAATGTGGCATGGGTGTTTAAAGTTCCCTTTCTTAAATCTGTTCTTTCGCTTACCCGGCGCTTTATGAAGTCAAGAAAACTTTCTTTTTGCTGTGAATACTTTAGGAAATGCTCCAGCTTTTCAAAGTTGAAAGGTTCCTTATTCTTTATAAGGGAGTTGATAAATTCGTTTATATTCTGTATCTGCGCATCGAGTCTTTCGTTCAGGTCTATGGACTGAACTGTATTCTTGACTTTGTTTTTTTCGCTCCATTGGTCGGAATATAGCCTAACGCCTGTACTAATCCATTTTCTTTTCCGTTCAAATAATATTTCTATCTGAACGGTTCCTTTTGTTGTCTTGCTTGCTGTGTGTTTCCGGTCAAACACAAATCTTGCTGTTGGGTACTTCATAATTTAAAAGATTTGGTATCACACAAGGGTATCACATTTGTTGCACATTTCATGAAATACAATGAAATATAGTGAACTAAAATGAAACAAATATAGAACCGCGTTTGTTCGTATAAGTCATTGATAATTACATAATATGCTGATAATAAGAAAAAAGGGGTTACATTTCTGTAATCCCTTGCTGTGATTCGCTTGGGGCTCGAACCCAAGACCCCAACATTAAAAGTGTTGTGCTCTACCTGCTGAGCTAGCGAATCAATCCTTATTGCTGTTAAGCGAGTGCAAAGATAGATACTTTTTTGAAAGTTGCAAAAGATTTTCGCTTTTTTTCTTATCTTTGTACCGAAATTTCGTGTGCAGGAGTCTCACACTTCATCTCGAACATTATATTTTATACTTTATATTTTATACTTAACTCACATGGCAACAGTAGACGATAAGAAAATTATCTTTTCTATGGTAGGGCTGAACAAGACCATTCAGCAGAACAATAAGCAGGTGTTGAAGAACATCTACCTCTCGTTCTTCTACGGAGCGAAAATCGGTATCATCGGTTTGAACGGTTCGGGTAAATCGACCTTGCTGAAGATTATCGCCGGCTTGGACAAATCCTATCAGGGCGAAGTGGTGTTCTCGCCCGGATATTCGGTAGGATATTTGGCTCAGGAGCCTTACCTCGATCCCGCGAAGACAGTGAAAGAAGTGGTGATGGAAGGCGTACAGCCCATTGTAGATGCGCTGGCAGAGTACGAGGAAATCAATCAGAAGTTCGGACTGCCCGAATACTACGAAGATCAGGACAAGATGGACAAGCTCTTCACCCGTCAGGCGGAGCTGCAGGACATCATTGACGCTACCGATGCCTGGAATCTCGACAGTAAGCTGGAGCGTGCGATGGATGCGCTTCGTTGTCCACCCGAAGACCAGTCGGTAGAACATCTTTCCGGTGGTGAACGCCGTCGTGTGGCGCTCTGTCGTCTGTTGCTTCAAAAGCCCGACATACTGCTCCTCGATGAGCCTACCAACCACCTTGATGCCGAATCCATCGACTGGCTGGAGCAGCACTTGCAGCAGTATGAAGGTACGGTAATTGCTGTAACTCACGACCGGTACTTCCTCGACCATGTGGCAGGCTGGATACTCGAACTCGATCGTGGCGAAGGTATTCCCTGGAAAGGCAACTACTCCAGCTGGCTCGAACAAAAGACCAAGCGCATGGAGCAGGAAGAAAAGACTGCCAGCAAACGCCGCAAGACGTTGGAACGCGAGCTGGAGTGGGTGCGTATGGCTCCCAAAGCCCGTCAGGCAAAGGGAAAAGCCCGTCTGAACTCTTACGACAAACTGCTGAACGAAGACGTGAAGGAGAAAGAAGAGAAGCTCGAAATCTTCATTCCCAACGGTCCCCGTCTGGGCAACAAGGTTATTGAAGCTAAGCATGTAGCAAAAGCTTTTGGCGACAAACTCTTGTTTGACGACCTTAACTTCATGTTGCCGCCTAATGGTATTGTAGGCATCATTGGTCCTAACGGAGCGGGTAAAACCACCCTTTTCCGCCTTATTATGGGGCTGGATACGCCCGATAGTGGCGAGTTCGAGGTAGGAGAGACCGTAAAAGTAGCCTATGTGGACCAGCAGCACAAGGATATCGATCCCAATAAGAGCGTTTATCAGGTAATTTCCGGCGGCAACGACCTCATCCGCATGGGTGGGCGCGATATCAATGCCCGTGCCTACTTGTCGCGTTTCAATTTTTCCGGCGCAGATCAGGAAAAGCTTTGCGGTGTACTTTCCGGCGGTGAGCGCAACCGTCTTCACCTGGCTCTCTGTCTCAAGGAAGAAGGCAATGTGTTGCTTCTTGACGAACCCACCAATGACATTGACGTCAATACACTGCGTGCTCTCGAAGAAGGTCTTGAGGATTTTGCCGGATGTGCTGTTGTCATCAGTCACGACCGTTGGTTCCTCGACCGTATCTGTACGCATATTCTTGCATTTGAAGGCGATTCTAATGTATTTTTCTTTGAAGGCTCCTATTCGGAGTACGAAGAAAATAAACTGAAACGTTTGGGCAAGGAAGAACCTACTCGCGTTCGTTATAGAAAGTTAATGAATGATTAGTCCGGGTTTTAAACTGAAAGTATACCTGCTTTATCTGTAATAAAAAGAAACTCTGCAAGATATTTGCGGAGTTTCTTCTTTTTTAAAAAGTTTTTAGAATGCTTTATTAGGCTGAAAAAATGTAGTGCAATCGTAATAATTATTTGATATATAAATAGTATATTTGCAACTCAATATCATTTTAAACTTTAATTAACACTATCTATTAACAAAAAGCAGAATTATGAGAAAACATCTAATTCAATTTCTGTTGGTTGCCGTGTTGTTGGTATTTACTTCCGCAGCATGGGCTCAGACCACAGTGCATGGTCAGCTTGTCGACGCTGAAACCGGCGAACCTTTGGTAGGTGCTGCCGTTATGGTAGAGGGAACCACTCAAGGTTCCGTGACCGACATTGACGGCTATTTCAAGCAAAGCGTTGCTTCGAATGCCACATTACTTTTCAAATACATCGGTTATAAAGACCAGAAGAAAAAGATTACACAGAAAGGCGCTTCCGTAGAGTTGGGGACCATCAAGATGCAACCTGATGCAGTGATGCTGTCGGATGTGACGATTACATCGTCCGTTGCAGTGGCCCGTAAAACTCCGGTTGCGGTATCTACCGTAGACCCGGTGTTCATTGAAGAAAAACTCGGTTCGCAGGAGTTTCCCGAAATTCTGAAATCCACTCCGGGTATCTATACCACTAAAGACGGTGGTGGTTATGGTGATGCCCAAACACGTATCCGCGGTTTCAAGAGTGAGAACGTGGCTATGATGATTAATGGTGTGCCCATGAACGGTATGGAGAATCAGAAGGTGTACTGGTCCAACTGGGCCGGACTGTCCGATGTAACCCGTAGCATGCAGGTACAGCGCGGTTTGGGTGCTGCCAAAGTATCTGTTCCGGCAGTGGGCGGTTCTATTAACATCGTAACAAAGAGTACGGAAGCCAAGAGAGGCGGATTCGTATCTTACGGCATGGGTAACGACGGTTACAATAAAATCCTTTTCAGCGTATCGTCTGGTCTGTCCAAAGATGGCTGGGCATTCACGTTGCTGGGTGGTAAGACTTGGGGCGACGGATACATCCAGGGTACGGATTTCGAAGGTTACAACTGGTTTGCCAGCATCGCTAAGCGTTTCAACGACAATCACCAGTTGTCTCTTACTGCGTTCGGTGCTCCGCAGTGGCACAATCAGCGCAACAACCAGAACGGACTCACCATCAAGGAATGGCAGCGCGTGCAGAAATATATGGGTGAGAAAAGCCCTTATAGATACAACCCGACTTTCGGTTACAGAAATGGGCAGGCATACAACTCGTCCAGAAACTCCTATCATAAACCGCAGATTTCACTGAACCACTTGTGGCAGATAGACCGCAAATCAAGTTTGAGTACGGCATTGTACGTATCCATCGGTCGTGGTAACGGTTACAGCGGTTCGGGTGACGCTGCCAACCGTAGCCGTTGGTATGGTGCAAGTAACGGATTGGTGAACAATGATTTCCGCGAAGCAGACGGAACTTTCGCTTACGACGAGGTAGAAGCTCTGAATGAAACCAGCACCACTGGTTCCAAGATGATTATGGGTAAGTCTATGAACAACCACATGTGGTACGGATTGCTTTCTACTTATACCACCAAGTTTGGTGAAAACTTCGACTTCTATGGCGGTATCGATTTACGCTATTATAAAGGTTTGCATCAGAATGTCATTGTAGACCTTTTCGGCGGCGACTATTTTATCGATGCTGAAAATCGTGGTAAAATTTTGGCCGAGAATAATCCGGCAGCTGCCGACCCCAATTTCAAGAACCAAAAACTGGGTGTGGGTGATGTATATTACCGCGACTACGATGGTTTTGTAATGTCCGAGGGCGCATTCGCACAGCTTGAGTACAATCGCGACAAGCTCAGCGCATTCGTTTCCGGTGGTCTTTCCAACACCGGTTATTGGCGTTACGATCGTATGTACTATAGCAAGGACAAGGCTAAATCCGATACCAAGAACTATTTGGGTGGAAACATAAAGGGTGGTGTTAACTACAATCTTAATGAAAAGAATAACGTGTTCATCAATGCTGGTTTCATTACCCGTGCTCCGATGTTTGATACCTCTTTCGTTAATTCCCAAAACTCTCATGCCCGCAACGAAGATGCTAAGAACGAAAAAATCATGTCTTTCGAAGTTGGTTACGGCTATCGTAGCGGCATATTCACAGCCAATCTTAATGCTTATTACACCCGTTGGATGGATAAGGCTTTGTATGATTCCGGCGATTTTGATTATAACGTGGACGGACAGAACATCAAGGATCGTTATACCTTGAATATGACTGGAGCCAATGCCAACCACTTGGGTGTTGAGCTTGACTTTGCAATCCGCCCGTTGAGATGGTTGGACATCAACGGTATGTTCTCTTGGGGTGACTGGCGTTGGAACGGTAATGCCAGCGGATATTATTACAATGCTGCCGGTCAGTTGATGACAGACTTCAAGGGTGGTACATTGGCTGATATGTCACAAGCTTCCAACTACAAGGCCAATATTAAAATGGATAATGTATACGTAGGCGGTTCAGCGCAGACTACGGCCGCTCTGGGCGTGAACATCCGTCCTATGAAGGGATTGCGTATTTCGGCAGACTGGAACTTCTTTGCGCGTAACTTTGCCGACTATGACATCGATGCAGGCAATGCCGGTTTCGGCGATGAAATCGTAGTGGTTAGCCCATGGGAGATTCCCTCGTACAGCACGTTCGACCTGAGTGCGGGATACTCTTTCGACTTTGGTAAGGTACGCGCTACACTGAGCGGTAACGTCAACAACCTCTTCGACCAGGAATACATCGCTGATGCCCGTGATGGCGGCAGCCACAACTGGGAGACGGCTACACGTGTACTCTACGGCTTTGGACGTACTTACTCCGTAAGACTGAAGTTCAATTTCTAAACCTTTAAGAACTACGATTATGAATAAAAAGTTTATATACAGTTTGTGTGCGGCCGCTTTCCTGATGACGGGCTGCGATTACAACGAGGACAACTTCCCTGGTTACGATGAAGGTGGGCGTCCTACTGATGTTGCCAAGATTGTTTACACGCTTACCGATGCCGACTACGATGCGATGGGCAAGGATGTGAAGAAGAACAAATACTTCTCTGCTGATGCCATGCCTGATGATTACATACCGGACTGGTTGGCCAAAACTTACCTGGGAGCGGATTTGAACTCCTCGGCAAAGATTACGTATCGTTTCAAGACGGTATACCCCAAGTATAACGATATTCCGTATCTGCAACTCACAGAAGAAGATTATACTATTATTCATGGAGAAGGGTATTATGGAGCCTATTTGAATGAGGATACAGAAAGTAAAATGTATAAGATACTGAATGAAAAGTATGCTGATGCCGAGGACGGTGCATTCTCTTTCATAGAGTATCAGTACAATAAGGATGCTAAACCGGAAAAAGTGGAAACCCCTATTGCCAAATACGATTTTGAAGATTTGACCAAGGGTGATTTGGAGAAAATATCCGGTTGGTACATCAGTGCTAAAGGTAATAAATGGACTGTAGGCGAATATAGTAAGAATAAGTATCTGCAATTTACAGCCAACAAGGCTGACGGTCCTGCGGAAGCTTGGTTGGTAACTCCTGCCATTAAAGTGGAAGGAGCTGACAAGAAGTTTGCATGGGATGTTAAAGTAGGATATTGGAAACATGACGGCTTGCAAGTACTCATTTCAACCGATTTTGACGGTAAGGATGTGACTAAGGCGACTTGGGATGATGTGACAAGTAAGTTCTCTATTCCTCAGGAACCTGCAAAAAACTGGGGGAAATTTGCATCGGCAGGTACCATGAATTTGGATGTTTATGCGGATAAGACTATTCATATTGCGTTCCACTATACTGGAAATCCGGAAGAAGGAAAAACCACCAGTTATCAGATTGACAATATGGTAGTGGGTAAGGATATTCCTACTGTAGTCCATACCGAACTGCGTTTTGCCTTGTATGAACGTAGAAATAACAGATGGGAAAACTTTAAAAACACCGATAAGGCATGGTGCATTCCGGTAGATGCTTATGAAGAGATGGGAACCGATGCTGAACGTCCGGGCAAGGACTACTCTTTCAGTTCCACTGTCAAGGCAGAGAACTACATTCCGCGTTTTCTTTCCGATAGTATAGCCTATCCGATGGGCGGTGACACTTGTACTGTAATCTACCGTTACTATGCAGGCAAGGGTGAATATCAGGCCAATGCCGACCAGTACATCTACAACGACACTGTTAACGTATGGCAATACTGCGACAACATCGCTATTGAAACAAGACCTTACGCTTACAACGGTGAAGAATGGTTGTATTCTCCAAGCATCCTCATCAATCTGCCTGTAGAGAAAAATAATGCTGAAGTATCTGCATTCTATCAGGCCATTACGGATTGGGTAAAAGAGAATCATTCTGAATACGTAACCTCTTATGGCAATAATGATTACTATTACGGCGGTTCGGCTTATCAGAACAACTTCGACTTCCGCGTAAGCGCATGGCAAGGACAGGGCACGTACGATGGCATGTCTTCCGATGAAATCACTGCACTGATGTGGGAGCGTCTGCCCGAAGCCTTCCCGCATGCACTGGAAGTCCTTTATGCTGATGCTGCACCAGCCGATAATGGTGTAGACGTAATTTATACGATAAACTTCGGTATATACGATGGTAGCTCTACCACTACCTATACCATACAGTATAAAGTGATTGGCAAAGGAAAGTTCGAATACGTTGAAGACTCTTTGCAGAAAGCGGCTGTATAGCATATTGCTGATATAAGCTGTCAGACAGAGATTTGAAAAGGCGCGGATTACGCGGATTTCACGAGATGTTTTTATTCGTGGAGTCGGTGTAGTCCGCGTCTCTTTTTGAGGATATGTTTGTTGCCGTTACCTTTCGGGTTGGGATTTGGATTGTGATATATCACTACTTGAGCATTGAGATAGTTCAGTAGTAAACTTTTTACGAGTACTCGGAGTGGATGATATTGTTATACAGTGAGGTGTTCTTGCTCACTCTTAGCAAATTCGGTACAAGCTGTTGCTGCGGTGGTTACAGGCTTCAAAATTTGATAACGATAAGTAAGATCAGGTAATGTTTCTGTCATGCGGGTCATTTCTTCTTTTTATTGTATTATTTATCCATAATCATGCAAATAATAGCAAAAAGTGTTATCTTTGAGCATCTTTCTTTCCGTAAGGGGAGTGAGGTGCATTTTTTCGATGCGGGTGTTTCCCAAACATGTTTTTGTAAAGCAGATAAGATAACCCCTTACATAACCCCAAAAAATAAACTAATGGATAAAAGTCCTCTATGCACCTGCCTGATAAAGCAGGATTTGGAAGAAGCCGCCGATCCTTATGAGTTTCTTGATAAAAACTACTCGATTTCCGGTATTCTCGACAATTTGGATAAACTCTCCCCAAAAGAATTGAAATGTGCTTGCTGCCTGTTCGGTGTGGCATTGCAGAAAGCCTGCAAGAAGAAAAGGCGGTGGTAGAGGATGGCATAGTATTGTTTGTCTTTAATAGTATTGTTTGTTTTTATAAGAAGCATGGCGGGTCGGTTATGCGACAAATAAAATCAGGCTTAATTCTTAAAAAATGTAGCATGATTGTAATGTATTTATATATTATTTTGCTTATCTTTGCCGATGTTTTCAAAAATATAACATTTTAAGAAACTAATTAAAAACTATTATGTTAAAAGTATTAAGACTTATTTTTACGTTTATGCTGGTTCTGACGGCTGCGGGCGTAAATGCGCAGGTTACGACTTCCGCTATCAGCGGTAAGGTGACCGACGAACAGAATGAGACGGTAATCGGAGCGACGATTGTTGCCGTTCATGAGCCTTCCGGTACACAGTACGGTGCTATTACCAATGTGGATGGACGTTATACGATTCAGGGTATGCGTACGGGTGGTCCGTACAAGCTTACAGTGTCTTATGTAGGTTATCAGAGCGCAGTGTTCACCGGTATCATGTTGGAATTAGGTAACACTTATACACAAAACGTAAAACTGCACCCCAGTTCGGAATTGCTGGATGAAGTGGTTGTCGTAGCCGATGCCAAAACACAAAGCGGTGCTGCTACCAACTTCTCTGCCAACTCTATTGAAAATACTCCGACTGTAGACCGTAACATCTACGACATCGTGAAGAACAGTCCGTTGGCTATGACTTCCAAAAACGGCGGTATCACTTTCGTAGGCTCCAACAACCGTTACAACAGTTTCCAGATTGACGGTACGGTGGCCAACGACGTGTTCGGTCTTTCTGCCGGTGGTACGAACGGTGCTCAGACAGGCGCCAATCCTATTTCTATGGATGCCATTCAGGAAATTCAGGTAGTGGTGGCTCCCTACGACGTTCGCCAAAGCGGATTTACGGGCGGCGGTATCAATGCCATCACCAAGCAGGGTACGAACGAAACCCACGGTTCCGCTTACACTTATTTCAATAACCAGAATATGTATGGCAAGTATAGTGCCGTACGCGGTTACGAAAAGTCGCCGATGTCCCAGCAGTTCGACCGTACCTACGGTGGTACGTTGGGTGGTGCTATCATCAAGAACAAACTGTTCTACTTTGTCAGTGCAGAAGGTAAGAAGAACAGCTATCCTTCAAGCACTTATCCGGGATATACCACTAATTACATCACCAGCGCCACTGCCAAGCAGATTGCCGACCAATACAAGAAGCTCACCGGTATAGAAGAAACTTACGGTGAACGTGATATCGAACAGAAATCTTTCGGCCTTCTGGCACGTGTGGACTGGAATATCAGCGAAAAGCATAAACTTGCCGTACGCTACCAGCACAACAACTCTTATAAAGATGTGTACGGAGCAAATTCCACCACTTACTATTTCGGCAACAGCGGTTATCGCATGAACAACAAGATGAATTCGGTAGTGGCCGAGTTGAACTCTCGTCTGGGAGATAACCTCTACAACGAGTTGCGTGCGTCGGGTACGTTTGTTCGCGACTTCCGCGATACGGAATATTCAGGTCCTTGCGTACAAATCAGCAATGTCACAGGCGGTGACGGTGAAACTAAGATTACAGCCAATATCGGTACGGAGTTCTCTTCCGGTGCCAACAAGCTGAATCAGGATGTGTATAGCTTTGAGGATAACCTCTCTTGGTATCTTGGCAACCATACACTGACTTTCGGTACTCACAACGAAATCTACAAAATCAGCAACTTGTTTATCCAGGCTTCGGAAGGTGCATGGTACTATAACTCTTTGGATTACTTCCTGCAAGACAAGCCCTACAAGTTTACTTACAAGTACAGTGACCCCGACATGACGGGTGGTAACCTGAAATATGCTCCTGTTATGAAAGCTGGCCAGTTCGGTTTCTATGCTCAGGACAAATGGGTAGTGTCAAGAGACTTCAACTTCACTTACGGTATCCGCTTCGATATTCCTCTGCTGTTCAACAAACCTACTGTGAATCCTACTTTCAACGACTTTGCAGCCGGACGTAATATGGGTGTGCGCGTAGGCGAAACTCCGAGTGCCAAGCTGATGGTTTCACCGCGTGTGGGCTTTAGCTGGTATACCGACGAAGAACATCGCACGCTTATCCGTGGTGGTGTAGGTATCTTTACCGGTCGTGTTCCGTTTGTATGGCTCAGTAACTCGTTCAACAATACGGGTATGGAACAGAAAGGTACTACTCTCCAGCCTAAGGATGAATCGGGCAAGAACGATACCAATGAAGCTCCTTCATTGGGAGAATACAAGGATAATCCGCTGGCTGCCGCTACAGGAAGCATGAAGCAGGATATCGTGACTACCGACAAGAAGTTCAAGTATCCGCAGGTGTTGCGTGCCAATCTGGCTTGGGAACAGTTCTTACCGGGTGATGTGAAGATGACTCTCGAGGGTGTTTACTCCAAGACCATGAATAATGTATTCTTCGAGAATCTTGCTCTTGTGGAAAACGGACAGGTGTATGCCGTTCCGGGTGTAGAGGCTTCCGCTTCTCCTTCTTATAAGGTACAGGCGGGTGACTATTACTCTATTATCAACCTGAAGAATACAAACAAGGGTTATAGCTATGCTCTTTCGGCCTTGCTGGAGAAACACTTCGGGTTCGGTCTTGACATGTCTGCATCTTATACCTTCGGACACTCCAAGTCTGTAAACGACGGAACTTCTTCCGTTGCCTACTCTAACTGGAAGTACAACTACTCCCGCGACACCAACAGCGGTAATGAACTGGGTTTCTCCAAGTTCGATATTCCTCACCGCGTAATGGCTCAGGTGGCTTATACTACTCCGAAATACTGGAACAACTGGATGAGTACTTCTATCTCTATTATCTACAACGGATTCTCCGGAAACCGTTACAGCCTGACCATGAATGAAACTTCCGACTTCAACGGTGACGGACAGAAGGGTAACTCCCTGCTGTATATTCCGACTGACGAAGAGTTGGATAAGATGAAGTTCGTGGACGCTACAAACAAAAAGGGAGAAGTAACCATGACTGCCGAAGAAAGCCGCCAAGCTTTCAAACAGTGGATTGAAGGTGATGCTTATGCCAAGGATCATCGCGGACAGTATGCCGAGCGTAATTCCAACCTCACCAAGTGGGAACATGAAATCAATCTCCACCTGGCTCAGACCATCTATAATCCTAAGGGGTTGGGCAAACTGGAATTTACTTTCGACATTATCAACTTTGCCAATATGCTGAACAAGAAGTGGGGAGCAACCTATGGTTCACTCTATAACCTTTCACCGATTTCCGTTACAAAACTGACAACGGTGGACGGTCAGACCACTCCTAACTATATTTACAACAAGTCCGAAATCACCAAGAGCGATGTTTCCTCACGCTGGCATGCCCAGGTGGGTATCCGCTTGACGTTCTAAGGATATTTTTGTTCATGTTTATTTTTACGGTAGAGCTGTTCCGGGAAACCGGGGCAGCTCTATTTTTTTATTGTACCTTGAGCGTAAGAGGAAATACGGTATGGCAGAGTGGGGGGGTGGAATCGTCTTTTAATACTTCACCGTCAATATCACCGGGTTGTGGTCACTGCATAAATCCAGATTGGGAGAGTAGTAGTCGGTGCATTCCAGCTCCGGTGAGTGGAAGGCATAGTCGATGCGTAGCATGCGCTTGCCGTAACGGTAGGTGTACATGTAGCCGTGTCCGCCTGTCTTGAAGCCGTCCTTGAGGCTCTCGGAGAGCCGGTGATAGGTGTAGGATGAGGGTAGGGAGTTGAAGTCTCCGCACACCAGTACGGGGTGAGGGCTGGCAGTGGCGAGCTGACAGATGCTGTCGGTCTGGAAAGCACGTTTCACGAAGTTTTCATGCAGGGTTTCCGCTGCATCCTGTACGGCTTGCGCTTCACGGCGTGTATTGTCGGTGGCAAGTTCGCGTTCCCATTTTTTACGGTTCTGGCTGACGCTGGTAGTTTGCAGGTGATTGTTCAGCAAGCGGATGGTATCTGTATTCAGAATGATGTCGCACAGCATGCTGCAATTGGCGCTGTGAGGGTAGGTGATGAAACGTCCGCCGATAAGCGGGTAGCGGCTGAATACGGCGATGGGGAGGATGCCGCGGATGGAGTCGTCTGCAGGGATAATGGCATATTGCCAGTGAGAAAGGGCACGACGCAGACTGTCTGCCGTGAAGTGTTTGTTTTCGCCGAATTCCTGAAAGCAGAGTACATCGACGTGTTGTTGCTGCATGTACTTGGCAATCTGCTTGCAGGAGTAGCCGGTAATTTCGTTTCCGAAGTTATGAACGTTATAGGTGGCTACGGTGAGGTAACCGCTGTTTTCGCCTTGTCGGTTCGGTGCCGTTGCGGTGGCGGGTACTTCCTGAGGAGAACCGAAACGGATAACAGCTGTGAGGTATTCCCAGTTGAAGAAGAAAGCTGCCAGCGTGACGAACGCCCATTTCCTGCGTGCCAATGCCCAGCAGAGGGCAACAATCAGGCAGGATACCAGCAGTACCGGTACGGCAAGTCCCAGCAAGGGCATGATGGTGGAATGTTCCGGATGGTAATGCCCGGAACGGGATGCGATGATGGTGACAACAGCCAGTACAAATGTGGTAGCTATCAGTATCAGATGAAACAGACCTTTGACGGCGGTTTTTCCCATGATTAACGCGGGTGTGTTTTATAAAAGTGTGGCGAAAGCCCCGGCTACAAGCTTGCCAGAGCTTTCGTCACACCCTTTTGCTGGTTATTTTATTACTGAATTAATCGGCTTTCCATCCAAGAAAGCTTTTATATTATCCAGCATGATTTGCATGAGGCGTTCGCGTGCGGCGGCGCTTGCCCAGGCTATGTGCGGGGTGATGTAGCAGTTTCGGGCGGTGAGCAGCGGGTTGTCGGCACGGGGCGGTTCCTGCGAAAGCACATCCAGTCCGGCGGCAAAGATGGTGCCGTTGTTCAGTGCATCGGCAAGGTCTTGCTCGTTGACCAGCGGACCGCGTCCGGTGTTGATGAGGATGGCGTTGGGCTTCATCTGTTTCAAGCGGGCGGCATTGACCAGTTCACGGGTGGAGTCGGTGAGGGGGCAGTGCAGGCTGATGATGTCGCAGTTGGCAAAAAGTTCGTCGAGCTCCGTTTTCTTGATTTCGGGAGGAAGCTGGAAAGGCGATTTGGATGTGTATGCATGTACTTCCATGCCGAAGCCGATGGCGATGCGGGCGGTGTTGTAGCCGGTTTGCCCAAGACCGATGATACCGATTTTCTTGCCACTCAGTTCGATGAGCGGAGTGTCCCAGAAGCAGAAATCGGGGCTGTTGGTCCAACGGCCTTTGTGTATCTCGTCGGTGTAGTGCTGCACCCGTTGGGTGATGTTGAGGATGTGGGCAAAAACCATTTGCGCAACGGACGGGGTACTGTATGCCGGGATGTTGGTGACCGTGATACCCCGTTCTTTGGCAGCGGCGGTATCAATGATGTTGTATCCGGTGGCAAGTACGCCGATGTATTTCAACTGGGGCAGGGCTGCGATGGTTGTTGCATCGAGCACTACTTTGTTCGTCAGCAGGATGTCTGCTCCGGCAGCACGTTCAAGCACTTCGGCAGGGGCGGTACGGTCGTAAACGATACATTCGCCCAGGCTCTTCAGTTCGTCCCAGGAGAGGTCTCCGGGGTTGGCGGCATAGCCGTCGAGGACTACTATTTTCATAAGTGTTATTATAAGTTGTTTCTAATGTTGTTCTGCAGAATTTCCATTTCTAAAATCTTTCCTTTCCCCACAGGGCCTGCATCCTTTCTTTATGCTTTTGTTCGGCGGCATTTGCTTGCGGCTCCCAGATGCGGCGGTCTTTCAGTTCGTCGGGCAGGAACTGCTGGCGCACGAAGTTGCCGGGGTAGTCGTGGGCATATTTATAGTTGTCGCCATAGCCAAGCTGTTTCATCAGTTTGGTGGGGGCGTTGCGCAGGTGCAGGGGAACAGGCAGGTTGCCGGTTTGCCGCACCAGTTCGAGTGCATCGTTGATGGCCATATAGGCCGAGTTGCTCTTGGGACTGGTGGCGAGGTAGATGGTCGTCTCCGCCAGCGGGATGCGTCCTTCGGGCCAACCCACTTTCATGATGGTATCGAAGCAGGCGTTGGCCAGCAGCAGTGCGTTGGGGTTTGCCAGCCCGATGTCCTCGGAGGCGGAGATAACGAGACGGCGGGCTATGAAAGCAGGATCTTCACCGCCCTCTACCATGCGTGCCAGCCAGTAGATGGCTCCGTCCGGGTCGCTGCCGCGGATGGACTTGATAAAGGCGGAGATGATGTCGTAGTGCATCTCCCCGTCTTTGTCGTAGGCGAGGGGATTTTGCTGGAGGCGCTCGGTCACCATCTCGTCGGTGATGACAACGGGGTCTGCAGTTTCGGACTGCACCACGAGGTCGAGGATATTAAGCAGTTTGCGGGCATCGCCGCCGCTGTAGCGGAGCATGGCGGTAGTCTCCTTGAGCTCTATCTGCCGTTCTTTCAGTTGCACATCCGTGGTTATGGCGCGCTGGAGCAGTTCCAGCAAGTCATCCTTCTCCAGTGATTTCAGTACGTAGAGCTGGCAGCGGGAGAGCAGCGGGCGGATCACTTCGAACGAGGGGTTCTCGGTGGTGGCACCTATCAGCGTTACCGTTCCCTGCTCCACAGCACCCAGCAGCGAGTCTTGCTGCGACTTGCTGAAACGGTGGATTTCGTCAATGAACAGTATCGGGCTTGCCTGCGAGAAGAAGCGGTTGCTCTTGGCGCGGTCTATCACATCGCGCACATCCTTCACCCCGCTGGTCACGGCACTGAGCGTGTAGAACGGCGTCTCCAGCTTATTGGCTATAATCTGCGCAAGCGTCGTCTTACCCACTCCCGGCGGGCCCCACAGAATGAACGAGGAGATACGTCCCGCATCAATCATCTTACGAAGCACAGCCCCCGGTCCCACCAGGTGCTTCTGCCCGATATATTCGTCTAATGTCTTGGGTCTGAGTCTTTCTGCTAAAGGTTGCATGGGGTTAGCGATTAGGGGTTAGGGGTTAGCGATTAGTGATTAGCGATTAGGGGTTAGTGATTAGTGATTAGGGGTTAGCGATAGGCTTTTTTTACGGGTGATGATGGAAGAGGTTATCATCTTCATCAGTTCCGTACAGTCAGTATCCAAGGACACATATTGCTCTGTGGTGATGTAGTTTGTTTTATTTAGCAATTCGAGCCAGTATAGGGTTTCTGAACATTCCTTTTGAGCAACGGAATATTTGTGTATAAAGTCGGCTGGGGACTCGGCAAATTGCCCTTCCCTGATATTGGCTCCCACCGACGTACCGCTTCTTAGTATTTGTTTAGACATAATTCTTTCCTGTTTGGTTTCATTCAAGAAATTATATAAATTCACAATGCGTATAGCAAAGTTCATTGATTTGTTTTTTAATATTCCCTCTCCCATATAACCGCTCCTCGCTCATCACTAATCACTCATCACTAATCGCTAATCACTAACTAAAATATCATCAATATCATAAAGCGCACTCCGCCTTTCTTCACCCCCGGGATGTCGGTATAGGTGAGGCGGCGCACATATTCTATATGCAGCAGCTTGAAGATGTTGTAGATGCCTACGCTGGCTTCGATGTAAGGGGTCTTGCCCATGACATGGCTGGTGGGCACGCCGTCGCGCATCGGAAAGAGGAAGAGGTCGGGGTTGCTGCTTTTGTAGGGGTTGTTCTTGTCCGTGAGCGTGCCCCACATGCCGCGGATGCGGAACATCTCTCTCCATTTCAGTTTCTTGATGAGGGGGATACGGTTGAAGAGCTTCCCGTTCATGTCGTAACTGAGGGCGAGCGAGGCGTAGCGGTCGTTCAGGAACTCCATGTTGTCGATGAGGTTGAACGATTCGTTGTTCTGAGTGATGTATGAGAGGTTCGCCATGGGCAGGTTCAGCAGCGGGAAAGGAACGGTGTTCCACTGCGCGCCGGCACGGGCGGTAACGTCCAGCTTGCCCCACGAACCGAACCAGAAACGTTTACGGATGCTGGCTTCCGTGAGGTTGAAGTTGTATTCGCCGCCCAGCACGCCTTTCAGACCGACGGTGTGCGAGAGGGTGAACGTGGGGGCGTCCAGCGACACGGGAACACGGCGTTGCTTGGTGTTAACAAACGTTTCGCCGGGAGAGTAACGCAGGGTCACTCCGAGTTCGGTGGTGGTGATGTCGTGCACCAGGGTATTCTTCTCGTCCCATTCGCCGGGGGTAGTGCCGTTGTTCTTCCAGTATTGCAGCATGCCGGCGGGCTGGTCGTTGCGGTGGCGCGCCATGGCCTTGACGGAGAAGCCGGTATTGGTTTCCAGCTCGTAGGTCAGGGTGGCGTCGCGCATGTACGACATCTGGTCTACGGTAGTCCATTTCCAGCCCACGAACATATTGTCCTTGTCCGTAGCCAGATACTTGTCCATAGGAGACATCACATCGTAGGTGTACTGGAAAGCGAGGTAGTGCTTGGGAAATTCCCAAAGGACGTACTCGCGCTTGTTGAAAGAGTAGGCAGCCTGTCCGGAGTAGAACCACTTCTTGTCGCGCGTGCCGTAGGCGCCGTAACCGCTGAAGCTCCAGTGCGGATGCAGGTTACCGGTGGTCATGCCGCTGAGACGGAAACGGGTTCCGTTCACATAGTTGCTGGTAATCATGGTGTTGATAGGGCCGAAGTCGAACTTGCTGGGGTGCTTCTTGCTGCCCGTCTCCACGAAGTTCTCGATAAGCGCCTTGGCACCGAAAATGACGTACTTGAAGCCCGGTATCTGCTCGATGCGGTTCATGAACACGTCCATGGAACTTTCCTTTTTGGTGAGCGGCACCTGGCGCACTTTGGCCCAGTATTCGTCGCTCTTGGCAAGCATGTTGGCTTCCTTGATGACGCTGCCTTTCAGGCGGAACAGGCGGGGTTCTATCTCGTCGAATTTATAGTCGCTGTACTTGGTGGTGCGCTGCACTTCCAGGCCTTGTATGCCTTTCATCAGGGCGAGTTCCACGGTCATGTCGTCGTCGGTGAGCACCCAGTTGCTGTCGGGCAGTTGCTCAAACTGCTGCACGATGTCGAGGTTCTCCACGAAGTTGACGCCCGTCTTCTTGGGCAGGTTCATCACGGCTTTCTTTACGGCATAGGTGGAGTCTTTCACTACGTACAGATGTCCCGTGAAACCGAAGTCCTGCGGGTTCTGCGGCACGAAGGTGAGGTGCACGCACTCCTGCTTGTCCACCATGAGGGTATCCATCAGGTAGAACTTATAGAAGCTGATGGCTCCGCGTCCGATAGGGCTTACGAAGCGGCGTTGCAGCAGGCGGATGTCATCGTCGTAGATATTGACGTCGGAAAAGACATCGGTAAGGATAGTACCTAACATATCGCCCGTGTTGAAGAACTCCTCGATGCCGTTGGAGTTCATACCCTCGATGATGGTCTTCTCGCTCTTGGGACTTTTGCGGTAGATGGTTCTGGAAGCCGTCTCCTTGATGGAGATGGGTAGAATCATCTTATTGGTCTTGGGCGACACTTCCACCTGGTCCTTGAAGAAAGAGAATTTCTTGTAGATGCCTTTCTCCATTTTCTCCGGCGTGACGTCGTTGATGGACATCTTCATCTTTTCGTACTTCTGATACTGGTAGAAGTCGTTTTCCTCGAGCTTCAGGGCTTTTTTGTGCTCGATGACTTTCTTCATAAACTCCACGGCAGGATTGTTCTTGCGCGAATACTTCTCTTTCTTGGGCTTGACGACGACTTCGGAAAGCATTACATCGGCAGGCGCCAGCGCCACGTTGAGCACTTTCGTACCGGGGGCGAACTTCACTTTCTTGGTGATGTAGCCGATGGCGGAGAATGTCAGTTCATTCCACCCTTTACGCGTCTCCACCTGGTATTCTCCGTCGGCATTGGAGATGCCTCCTACGCCTTTTCCTTCGTATTGCACGGTGATGTACATCAACGGTTCGTGGGTGAGTGAGTCCGTTATAACGCCTCTTATCTGTGCTGATGCGCCGGCAGAGGCGAATAGTAAAAGCAAGAGGATGAGGGTAATGTTATATAGTCGTTTCATACGTTTCATAATCAAGCTGCAAAGTTAACAATTTACTGTTAATCAAGAAGCAAATATATTTTAAAGAATGAGAGGGATGTTTAAGAGGCAGAGGAACGGGCAAGGTGATGGACCGGCAGGAGAACGCTGCCTTTTTCTTCCTTTTATTTATCAATATAGGCAGGATAGGTCGGGATTTGTGCCGTATAGGAAGAATGGGGCGGATTGGAACTTTGAGCCTTTGGTATAATTGGATACTTTTGTCTTGCCGTACGGTAACGTACGATACGGAATGACTCCGAATGATAATATATGGACAGACTTGCTTAAACTATTCTTCTTTTTTTACAGTACTGTGTTTAGTGTGGGGAGATGTGCCAGACCAGCATTTTTTTGTATGGGCACATCTCCTTTTTTATGCGGTTTTCCGAACGCGGGTCTTATAGCTTCTCCCCGTTTATCAACGTCTGTACGATACGTTCGGCTGTACGTCCGTCCCAGCGGTCGGGCAGGGTGGTGTGCTTCCATTCGCCGTGCAGCAGTTGGTCGAGGGCGGCGGAGAGGGCAAAGGAGTTCTCCCCGACGAGCTCGTTGGTTCCGATGCGCCAGGTTTCGGGGTGCTCGGCATAGGTGTTGAGCGTGATGCAGGGCACATCGAGGAAGGTGGCTTCTTCGGCTATGTTGCCGGAGTCGGTCACGATACCTTTGGCCTGGTTGATGAGGAAGCCGAAGTGCAGGTAGCTTTGAGGCGGCAGGATGTGCAGGCTGGGCATGTCAAGCCCCAATGATTTTACGGCACGCTCCACGTACGGGTGTATGGGGGCTACGATGGGCATATCGCCCGCTTTTTCGGCCACTGTCTGCATCAGCGAACCGAGTACGGCTTTCTTTTCCAGCAGGTCGTGGCGGTTCAGGGTGAGCAGGAGATAGTTGCCCTTGCGCAGTCCGAGGCTGGAGAACCAGAGCGGCTGTACAAGGCGGTGGCGGTTGTAGCGGATGGTGTCGATGAGGATATTGCCTACGTAGTGGATATACTCCGGTATCATACCCTCCTGGTTGAGGTTGCGGTTGGCCACCATGCCGGCGGTGAAGAGATAGTCGGAGATGGCGTCTACAATCGTGCGGTTGACCTCACGCGGCATGTTCATGTCGAACGAGCGCGTGCCGGCTATGACGTGCGCCACCTTCAGTCCGCGCTTCTTGGCTACGATGGCGCAGCTCATGGTGGCGGTCATGTCGTCCACCACAAGCACCACTTGGGCGGGGTGTTCGTCGAGCTCCCGTTCGAAGGCCAGCATGATGGCGGCTGCCACCTGGGAGTGGTCGCGTCCGCTGATGCCCAGATAGGCGTCGGGCTTGCGCATGGCAAGGTCGGAGAAGAGCGAGGCGTCCAGGGTGGTGTCGTCCTGCGGTCCGGTGTAGACTATGCGATAGGATATATTTTTACCTGCCTCTCTGGCTGCGTCTATGGCGCGGCAGAGGGGAGCGATTTTCATAAAGTTGGGGCGTGCGCCCGATACGATGGTTATTTTCATTGCTGATATAAATTGGCGGTACAAAAATACACTTTCTTAGGGAAATTATTTGTTACTTTGCAAAAAAAAGAAATGCTCTCATGCCAACATTTGTTCAGATACTCGACTTTATCGGTACATTTGCTTTCGCCATCAGCGGCATACGGCTGGCTTCGGCGAAACGTTTCGACTGGTTCGGCGCTTACGTCGTGGGTTTCGTAACGGCCATCGGCGGCGGTACGATACGCGACCTGCTGCTGGATGTGACTCCCGGCTGGATGACCGACCCCATTTATCTGATATGTACCGGACTGGCATTGCTGTGGGTTATCTTCTTCGGAAAGCACCTTATCCATCTGCACAATACATTCTTTATATTCGACACCATCGGCCTGGCACTGTTTACGGTAGTGGGCGTGGGCAAGAGCCTGGCGCTGGGCTATCCTTTCTGGGTGGCCATTATCATGGGCAGCATCACCGGAGCCGCGGGCGGTGTGATACGCGATGTGTTTATCAATGAGATACCGCTTATATTCCGTAAGGAGATTTATGCGATGGCGTGCGTAGTGGGCGGTACGATGTATTGGCTTTGCGGGCTTGCCGGCATGCAGTCTTACGGCTGCCAGGTGATAGGCGGGATATCTGTGTTCATCACCCGTATTCTGGCCGTGAAATATAAGATTTGCCTGCCCATACTCTCGGGCAACGATGAGGAAGGGCAGGAGAAAGAGGGGTGACTTTGTGGTTGCTTCTGCCGATGCTTTTTGAGGAACCGGATAAGGAAATGCTTACCGGTTTTTTTAGGCACGGATTACACGGAATTCACGGATAGGTGAGGGGGACTTTATACTTTATACCTTCTCTCTCATAACTCATATAGCTGTATTTTGTTTATCTTATGGTAATATTGGCATAAATTATAGCCAAAATCGTACGCCGATTATAGTCAAAATTGTACTTCCTGCTGAAAACCAGCCGCTTTATCTCACCTGAAAACTGTCAAGATATGGGGTGAAATCTGTCAAATGATAGTTTTCACCCCAAAGAATACCCGTATTCCAGCCCTCAGGACTTGGAAACTTCCGTATACTTGCAACCACTAAACCGAAACGAATATTAACCATTTTAAAAAATTAGCAAAGTATGAATACTTACAGTTTTAGAAAAGATTTACTTGCCGTGCAAGAAGAACTGCTTCGCTTTGCATACAAATTAACGGCCGACCGGGAAGAAGCGAATGATTTGTTGCAGGAGACCTCTCTTAAAGCCTTGGACAATGAGGATAAATATGAACCCGACACCAACTTTAAAGGTTGGATGTATACCATTATGCGTAACATCTTTATAAATAACTACCGGAAGATAGTCCGTGAACAGACTTTCGTAGACCAGACCGATAACCTGTATCACCTGAGCATGCCGCAGGATTCCGGTTTTGCCAGCACCGAAGGCGCATACGACCTGAAAGAAATGCACCGCATCGTCAACTCATTGCCGCGCGATTATAAAGTACCCTTCTCCATGCATGTTTCCGGATTCAAATACCGCGAAATTGCCGAACGCCTCGGACTCCCCCTCGGAACGGTAAAAAGCCGCATCTTCTTTACAAGACAGAAACTGCAGGAAGAATTGAAGGACTTCATTTAGAGTCTGTCCGGTTTCTGCCCGGCATTCTTTCGGGAGTTCTTGGGGCTGTTTCTCTAAGGAGCATAGCGGACTGTGTGACGGATAAAAAGAGGAAAACAGCGGTGAGGTGAAAGAAAATGTGTGAAGAGAAAGAGGCCGCAAAAGACAGGGTGCGATACGGGCAGTCTAAAGTAGAACTTTAGAATCGCCAAGTAGTACTTTAGACTTCTAAAGTGCCACTTTGGGTGTCTCAAGTCAAACGTTACGTCCCTTGTTCCTCAATTTCTTATTTCCCAATTTACCAAATGATATAAAACATATCTTTCAAGTGAATATTTATGGGGTTATTTTGACTATATGTCAGAATAATCCTTTATATTTGTATATATCAAGTTAACCGAGTGAACAAATAGCTAATTACCTATTACAATGAAAAAGGAAATCAAATTCAGTCTTGTTTACCGAGATATGTGGCAGTCGTCCGGTAAATACCAGCCGCGAGTGGACCAGTTGGTACGCATCGCACCGTTGATAATCGAAATGGGGTGTTTTGCCCGGGTCGAGACCAACGGCGGAGCTTTCGAACAAGTGAACCTTCTCTATGGCGAGAACCCCAACAAGGCAGTACGTGCCTTTACCAAACCCTTTAATGATGCAGGCATACAGACCCACATGCTCGACCGCGGACTGAATGCGCTGCGTATGTATCCCGTTCCCGCCGATGTACGCCGCCTGATGTATAAGGTAAAGCATGCACAAGGTGTGGACATCACCCGTATTTTCTGCGGACTGAACGAAACGCGCAATATCATCCCCTCTATCCGCTATGCGCTCGAGGCAGGCATGATACCGCAGGCAACGCTCTGCATCACTCATTCGCCCGTGCATACGGTAGAGTACTATGCACACATTGCCGACCAGCTCATTGAGGCGGGAGCACCCGAAATCTGTTTGAAGGATATGGCAGGCATCGGCCGTCCGGGTATGCTGGGCGAGCTGACGAAGGCTATCAAGGAGAAGCATCCCGATGTACTGATACAGTATCACGGACATAGCGGTCCGGGACTTTCAATGGCATCCATCCTTGAAGTATGCGAGAACGGCGCCGATATAATAGATGTGGCCATGGAGCCCATGTCATGGGGAAAGGTGCATCCGGACGTTATTTCCGTACAGGCCATGCTGCGCGACAAAGGCTTCCAGGTGCCCGACATCAACATGAAAGCCTATATGAAAGCACGTGCCATGACGCAGGAATTCATAGACGATTTCCTCGGTTACTTTATGGACCCCACCAACAAGCATATGTCGTCCCTGCTCCTGAAGTGCGGGCTTCCGGGCGGTATGATGGGTTCCATGATGGCAGACCTGAAAGGCGTGCACTCCGGTATCAACATGATACTGAAAAGCAAGAACCAGCCCGAACTCAGCATAGACGACCTGCTGGTAATGCTTTTCGATGAAGTGGAATATGTATGGCCCAAGCTGGGTTATCCGCCTTTGGTGACCCCGTTCAGCCAGTACGTCAAGAACGTGGCGCTGATGAACGTGATGCAACTGGTGAAAGGCGAAGAACGCTGGACGATGATTGACAACCATACGTGGGATATGATTCTGGGCAAGAGCGGACGCCTGCCGGGTAAGCTGGCTCCCGAAATCGTGGAGCTTGCCAAATCCAAAGGTTACGAATTTGTCGACACAGACCCGCAGTCCAACTATCCGGATGCTTTGGACGAATACCGCAAGGAGATGGACGAAAACGGATGGGAGTATGGCGAGGACGATGAGGAGCTCTTCGAGCTGGCTATGCACGACCGGCAGTACCGTGACTATAAGTCGGGCGTTGCCAAGAAGCGTTTCCGCGACGAGCTGGAGCGCGTAAAGGACGCTTCCATGGCAAAGAGCGGATATTCGGAAGAGGAGATAAAGAAGCTGAAACGCGCCAAAGCCGATCCTATCATAGCCCCGTCCAAAGGGCAGGTGCTTTGGGAGGTTTCCGTGGAAGGTCCGTCCTCAGCGCCGTTTATCGGGCGTAAGTATCAGCACGATGAGGTGTTCTGCTATGTCTCTACACCGTGGGGCGAGTACGAGAAAGTAATGACCGGCTTTACGGGCCGTGTTGTGGAGGTATGTGCCCAGCAAGGCGCCAACGTCAATAAGGGAGACGTCATAGCGTATATCCAGCGGAGCGATATCTTTGCATAATGATTGGTAAGGGTGTGTCAAGGCCTATCCGGGGCTTGACACACCTGTTTGTTTCAGGTATTTATTTATCAGTTCTTTCAATATCTCCTGCGTATAGGGCTTTATCAGGAAATCATTGCATCCTGCATCGAGAGCCGCTTGTCTGTCATGTTCGTAGGCATAGGCGGTAAGAGCTATGATGGGTATCCCGGGCGAAAGCTCGCGGATGATTTTCGTTGCGTCCAGTCCGTTGAGGTTGGGCATTTTCATATCCATCAGAATTAAATCCGGATGCAGCTCCTCGAACATGGTTACGGCTTCCATGCCGTCCTTGGCGCGTTCCAGGTGGTACGACTTTCCTAATATTGCTTTGACAAGGATGTAGTTGCTGTCCGTATCTTCGGCTATCAGGATAGTGGGCTGCCGGGTGTCCCGGGATGCTCCGGCTGTTTGTGTCGCTTGGTGTTCGTGCGTTTCTTCATCAGGGCCGTAAGTATTGTTGCCTGTTTCTGCATTGCCGGGAGTGTTGAAACCGGTTTCGGATACAGGGTTCTGTTCTTCCGCCGTTTCCCTTTTGTCTTTTGCCAGAGGCAGGGTAAAGGTAAAAGTCGTTCCTTTCCCCACTTCCGAACAGACGGAGATGGTTCCGCCCAATCGTTCGATAATGGTTTTGCAGATAGACAGTCCCAATCCCGTGCCTTGCGCAAAGGTATTCACCTTTACAAAGCGTTCAAAGACCTTTGCCAGTTTGTCAGTTTGGATGCCGATGCCGGTGTCGCTGACGTAAAATTCTATTCCGTTTCCTTTGCGGCGGTATCCGTAGCCGACGCTGCCTCTTGTGGTGAATTTGAAGGCATTTCCGATGAGGTTCGATATTACCTGGAAGATGCGGTTCTTGTCGCCTTCAACGGTAATCTCCTCGTCCGAGGCTTCGTAAACAAGCTCCACACCTTCGGGACAGCGGAATTTCAGTGCATCGTGTATTTCCTTGCAGAGCGGGTGCAGGCGCACCGGGGTGATGGTGAATTCTACGATGCCTGCTTCAATCTTGGAGAGGTCCAGGATTTCGTTTATCAGTTGCAGAAGTCTTTCGTTGTTGGCTTCCACGATGTCGTAGTAGTTTTGCCGCTCTTCGGCATCGGTGCTCTCGGCAATGATTCTGGAAAAGCCTACGATGGCGTTGAGCGGGGTACGTATCTCGTGGCTCATATTGGCAAGGAAAGCCGATTTCAACTGGTCGGAAGTCTCCGCTTTCTCTTTGGCTACGAGCAGTTCCCGTTTCATCCGTTCCATTTCGGTGATGTCCCATTCGATACTCAATAGGATGGGTGGGAAGTCGTTGCTTTCAATACGCATCTTCCGTTTGTCCAGAAAGATGGATTTACCGTTCTGGTCGTGCTCTTCGGTAATCCAGTGCTTCTCGATTCCGGTCCGGGCTATTTCAACATCCTGCTTTCTCTTCTCTTGTGCCAGCTCGGGAGGATAGAAGTCGAAATCGTCTTTGCCCAATGCCTCTTTAAGGGGGATGTTGCGGTTGTACGATTCGCGGTTGCGGTACAGGTATTTAAAGTCGCTTTGGATGTCCTTGACAACGATACCGGCAGGAAGGTTTTCAATGGTTTTGTCCAGAATCTGGCTGAACCGTTTGATTTGCTGCTCGTTCCTGATGCGTTGGGTGATGTCCCGGCTGAATCCCCATAGGATGGCCTCGCCTTTGTCGCTTGTCACCCAATAGGCACTTCCTTCCATAGCCAGCACTTCGGGGTGTTCGGGCAGGGGATGGTAAAGAATGAAGCCGTTACGTTTTTCTCCCTTTCTGAGTGACTTGATTAATCTTTGCCAGGAATTCTCGTCTTGTGCATTTGCGTTTATCCGGTAGATGTTCAGTGTACTGACGTCGTCCGTTATGCTGATGTTGTGATGCTCCCGGAAACGGCGGTTGGCAAAGACGAGCGTACCGTCTTCACGGGCGGCAAATATGTCTTCGGTGGAGTTATTGATGGCGTGTGTCAGCAGGGTGATGTCATTGCGCCGTTGCTGGATGTCGGTGATGTTCTGTATGTAGCCTTCCAGAATGCCGGTTCCGTCGGGGAGTGTTTCGTGCGAGAAGGTTTTCAGGCGGATATAGAATATCCGTTTCTTGAAAAGGATGCGGTAGTCTATGCTGTTTTCTGTATTTCCCTGGAGGTTCTGTGCCAGCCACTTGCCGAATATTTCCCTATCCTCGGGCAGGATGTACATAGTGTAGTCCTGGAGCGGAATTTCCTGTTCCTCTGCAGTGCACATTACACCGGAGTGACCGGTGTAGTAGAAGCATTGCCTGCCGGAGTTGTATTTCCATCTTCCGATGAGGGCGGCTTTCTGTATTTCATTAAGTTCGTGGTTTTTCTTTTCCAGTTCCCGTTTGCGCTGGCTGCGTTCGGTGATGTCGCGGTATTGGCAGAGCACCATATCTTCGTAGGGGCGCATGATGCACTTAAAGAAGTAGGTTTCGCTGCCGATAGTCAGTTCGTAGTTCCGGGCGGAAACTTCCTGGTACGCAAGTACTTTCTTGAATTCGGGGTAAACCTGCCGGTAGGTAACAGACGGTAGCAGTTGGAGTATGTTCCTGCCCAGTAACTGATTTTCTTTCAAAAACCACAAGTCTGCGTTATGTACTGCGATGTCCACGCAGATGCCGTTTCTGTCCAATAAAATCATGGTGTCCGATGTCAGCTCCAGCAGCTTTTCGGCATTCTCCGCGTTTTTCAGGATGTTTTTCATAGTTCTCTTGTTTTATGCCCTCCGTGCTTTTTCCCATGCGCCGCCGGTCTGCCCCCGCCGTTTGCGCAGGTAATTGAAACCGCGGACAACATTAATGTTCATGAAAAGAAAATAATAAGGAACAAAGAGTATTTTATTCTTGATATGTTTTGCTGACAGGTAATGCCCCCAGCTTGCCATGAAGTAGAACAGTGCTTGCAGCAACCAAATGACGGCATAGAGCAGAGGGGTGTTTGACGTAAAAATGAGAATCGTATTGAGGGGGAACAGCAGGAACAACAGTACGGGCGTAAGCGACCATCTCAGTACGCGGTGGGATATGTATTGAAAACAAAACACACCGTAGCGCAGCGGATTGAGCAATGCACGCAGACGCCAGACGGACTGCAAGCCGCCGGCAGCGATACGCACTTTGCGTTTTTCTTCTTCGTGCATGTCTGCCGAACCGTTTTCTACGGCATAGGCATCGGCGCAATAAGCGATGGTATATCCGCGCATCACAATGCGCAGGGAGAGGATGAAGTCGTCCAGCAGTGTGTCGGCAGGCATCTCCTCGTACAGCTCGCGACGGATGGCAAACAACTCTCCGGCTGCCCCTACGGCAGAGTAGAGGCGGGAGTCCAGTTGCTTGAGGGCGGACTCGTATTTCCAGTAAAGGCCTTCGCCGCCGGATGCAGCGTTGTCTTTGTCCTGTAAGGCGATGCGCTTCTCTCCGGCCACACAGCCTACTTTGGGATTGGCGAATGCGCGTACAATCTCGCGCAATGCTTCACGGTTGAGGTGTGTATTGGCATCGGTGAATACCACAAGCGGGGTGGTGACAGACCGGATGCCGCGGTTCAGTGCGGCGGTCTTTCCCTCTCTTTGGGGTTGATAAAGCACGGTGGCTTGCGGCCAGTGCGAGAGACGCTCGTTGGTGCGGTCGTTGCTGCCGTCCGTTATCCAGAGTATGTGCAGCTTGCCTGCCGGATAGTCCAGGGAAAGGCTGTTGCGCATCTTATCGTCTACAACATCTTCTTCATTATAGGCAGTAATGAATAGCGTCAGTTCGGGAAGCATGCAGTCTGCCGGCAGGGGCGGGGGAGGTGTTTGACGAAAACATTCCTTTAGTCTGACCAGGACATAAAGGAGCATTCCATAGCCTATATATGTATAGAATATAACGAGTAAACTTATCCAAAAGACAGTTTCGCAAATTTTCATCCGTATCAGATTCTTATATTTCTATTTCGGGAGCAGGGGGATTAATGCCCAAAAATATGGATAATCTTTTGGCGGTGCAAGAAAAAGGAAGAATTTATTAGTAATTGGCAGGTAAACGGTGGATGATTGCTGACGGGCAGACAGTGTCTTATTATGCCGCATGGCGCTAACGGCTGCCCGTCAGTTATTTAAAATGCTTCCGTCATATTGAAATAGAACAGCGTCTGGTCGTTTACGGTATTTTTGCCTAAGTCCAGACGCACGTTCATACGGGGTTGGACTTCGATGCGCAGACCTACGCCGTAGTTGGGCAGTACGCCTTCAATCTTGCCCATGGTGGGACCCATGAAACCGCATCCGGTCCAGGCCACGAAACCGATGTGATGCAGCAGGCGTTTTATCCAGTTGCTGCGGTCGGTGTTTATCATCTGGCGGTATTCGGCCATGACAACGTGCGAGGATTTGTCGCGATACTGCCCCATGTAGTAGCCGCGCAGGTCGAAAGGCGTTCCGGTCAGGGAGTATTGGGTGAGGGGGACGTTGCCGAATACGTTCTTGCTTTGCGCGGTCCAGGCGAATACCTTGCGGTGGCCTACGGACTTGTACTGGCGGTAGTCCAGTTCCAGACGGTAGAAATTGTTGTCACTGCCGAAAGCCTTGCTGTACATCATGCCCCGGAAATCCAGGTATATACCCTTGTAGGCGTTGGCGGGAATGTCGCGGCTGTCGTAAGTGAGGAGGAAGCCGAGACCGGCGTTGAAGTTCTTGTAGCCGTTGGCCGTACCGCCGGCTGCCACGTAGTCGGGCTCTTCGATGAGATGCTTGGCTGGGTCGGTTATCTTGTCGTAGTTGATGTCTACCTGCGGGCCGGCAAAGACGTTGCTTTCTCCCAGGCGGAACAGGAACCACGGGTTGATTTGTATGCCGCTGTAACGGTATTTGCTGGTACTGTCGCTTCGGACGTAATCTTTGTTCGTGCCGTAACCGATGCCGTAGAAGTTGTCTTCCGTATTCTTGTAGACAAACTTTCCGAAGATGCGGAAGCGGTCGCCTTTAAAGAAAAGCTGCGGCTTTACCATCAGGTTGACGCCGCCTTTGAACATATAGGCTATGGACATGGGCAGCACCGAACGTAACTGTGTGGTGTCGCTTGGATTCATACGGAAAGTCATCAGCGCGCTTCCGCCTATCAGTGCGCCGAAATCGGGCGTATAGCTGGGGCCGCCCAATATGTTATAGTGGAAATTTCTGCGGGCTACCCTTTGTTTGCGCAATTCCTTTTTGGTCAGTGCGGGAGTGGTGTCGTTGGTAGCTGTAACGGTCTGCTCTTGTGCTGAAACAGTCGTCAGTATCAGAGTAAATATACTCAGTATGTATTTTCTCATATCGTACGAATATGGCTGCAAAGAAAACTATTTTATTTGAATTGGTTTTGAATAGAATAGATAATAAATCTAAAGAGGGCACTAAAATTATCAAAAAAGACACTACATTTGCTTTGTCAAGGCTTTTAGATGGGGAATGCAAAGTTTTTAGACATAAGAACAAAAGTACAGATTCTGTTAATGTATAGTCATAACTGCCATCTGTATATTGTATGTTCTTATGTTCTTCTGTCTGAAAAATGATATAAGAGAATACTCTGTATACTTTGTCTGCTTTGTGGTGAAAGTATCTGTTTATCATCTTATTTAATATCGAACATACATAACAAATAATGAAATGAACAAACGTATTTTATCTGTAATTGTTTTCGGCGCCGCACTGCTTTCGGTGCAGGCGCAGGACGGCAAGGGCGGGATAAGCCCTGCCATGCTCGGCCAGATTCAACAGAGTTATCAAGGTACGCCTTCCGACAAGGCGTTGCGCAATGCCATCGGCAACAACGACATCCGCAAGCTGGCGCTCAACCAGGAGAATATGCAGGATATGGATACTCATTTTTCTATCAAGGTGGATTCTAAAGGCATCACCGACCAGAAGTCTTCCGGCCGTTGCTGGCTGTTCACCGGGCTGAACGTAATGCGTGCCAAGGCCCTTGCACGTTATGGCTTCCCGGCTTTCGAGTTCTCGGAGATATATCCTTTCTTTTGGGACCAGTTGGAGAAATCCAACCTCTTCCTGCAAGGCATTATCGACACTGCCGACAAACCGCTGGACGACAAGACGGTGGAATGGCTGCTGAAACATCCGTTGAGCGACGGCGGCACATTCACCGGAGTGGCGGACATCGTTTCCAAATACGGCCTTGTGCCCAAATCTGCCATGCCGGAGACGAACAGCAGCGAGAATACCGCCCGTATGGCTAATCTCATCTCTTTGAAACTGAAAGAGTACGCCCTTCAGCTCCGCAACCTTGCTGCCGAAGGCGCCAAGCCTGCCGCTCTGGAGAAAGAGAAAACCGCCATGTTGGGCACTGTCTATCGCATGCTGGTGCTGAACCTGGGTGTTCCGCCTACGGAATTCGACTATGTGCGTACTGATGCCCAAGGCAATCCGGTGGAGACGGAGCATCATACCCCGATGTCTTTCCTTGAGAAATACGGTGACAAACAACTGCTCACCAACTACGTGATGCTGATGAACGACCCCAGCCGCGAGTATTACAAATGCTATGAGATTGACTACGACCGCCACCGCTACGACGGCAAGAACTGGACGTACGTAAACCTGCCCGTAGAGGATATCAAGCAAATGGCTATCGCTTCATTGAAAGACAGTACCATGATGTATTTCTCCTGCGACGTGGGCAAATTCCTGAATTCGGAACGCGGTTTGCTCGATGTGAAAAACTATGACTATGAATCGCTCATGGGCACTACCTTCGGAATGGACAAGAAACAACGCATCCAAACCTTCTCCAGCGGCTCTTCCCACGCCATGACACTGATGGCGGTAGACCTGGACAAAGACGGAAAACCCGTCAAATGGATGGTCGAAAACAGCTGGGGCGCTGACAGCGGCTACAAAGGCCACCTCATCATGACGGACGAATGGTTCGACGAATACATGTTCCGCCTGGTAGTGGAAACCAAATACGTCCCTGCCAAGATAATGGAACTCCTCAAACAAAAGCCCGTCCGCCTGCCGGCATGGGACCCGATGTTTGCAAACGATTAGTGGTTAGTGATTAGTGATTAGTGATTAGTGATTAGTAGGCTGCGCTATAACTCTGCAGGATATCCATTCCCAACCGTTCATCGCTAATCGCTAATCACTAACCGCTAATCCCTCTCCTTGTGTTCGTTAACGAAAGGAATTACGGAAATTTCTCCGTAATTCCTTTCTTTTTTGCTCTTTATTCACATTCTTTTTTGCTACTTTTGCGGGCAAATTAATGAAACCATTATTTTATATAAACGCATGGCAAATGTAATTAAGTTACGCAAAGGCCTTGACATCAACCTGAAAGGCAAAGCTGCCGAAGAGTTTATGTCTGTGAAAGAGCCGGGATTCTACTCGTTGGTTCCCGATGATTTTACGGGTATCACTCCGAAAGTGGTGGTGAAAGAACAGGAGTATGTGATGGCCGGGGGACCCTTGTTTATCGACAAGAATCATCCTGAATTGAAATTTGTTTCGCCCGTAAGCGGCGTAGTGACGAGCGTGGAACGCGGTGCACGTCGTAAGGTGCTGAACATCGTGGTAGAGGCTGCCGCCGAGCAGGACTACGAGGAGTTCGGCAAGATGGACCCGTCCAAGATGAGCGCACAGGAAGTGAAGGACGCATTGCTGCAAGCCGGTATGTTCGCCTTTATCCGCCAACGTCCGTACGACGTAATCGCCGACCCGACGGTGACGCCGAAAGCAATCTTTATCTCCGCTTTCGACAGCAACCCGCTGGCTCCCGACTTCGAGTTCGTCCTGAAGGGCGAGGAAGCAAACTTCCAGACAGGACTTGACGCTTTGTCCCGCATGGCAAAAACCTATCTGAGTATCAGTGTAAAACAAAAAGCAGCCGCACTTGTGCAGGCAAAGAACGTTACCCTTACCGCATTCGACGGGCCTAATCCGGCAGGTAACGTAGGTGTACAAATCAACCACATCTCTCCCATAGTGAAAGGCGAGACGGTATGGACCATCGGCGCGGAAGCCGTAATCTTTATCGGCCGTTTGATGAACACCGGTCGCGTAGACCTCACCCGCACCGTAGCCGTAACAGGCAGTGAAGTGCTGAAACCCGCATATTGCAAGTTGCGTGTAGGCGCATTGCTCACCAATGTTTTCAAAGGCAATGTAACCACCGACAAAGACCTGCGCTACATCAGCGGTAATGTGCTGACGGGTAAGAAAGTTGCCCCCAACGGTTTCCTCGGTGCTTTCGACAGCCAGCTCTCCGTAATCCCCGAAGGAGATGAAATCCATGAAATGCTGGGTTGGATTATGCCGCGTTTCAATCAGTTCAGTGTCAACCGCTCTTATTTCAGTTGGCTGATGGGTAAGAAAGAATATGTAATCGACGCCCGTATCAAGGGTGGCGAACGCCATATGATTATGTCCAACGAATACGACCGCGTGTTCCCCATGGACATCTACCCTGAATATCTGCTGAAGGCCATCATCGCGGGAGACATCGACCGCATGGAAGCTCTGGGCATCTACGAAGTAGCTCCCGAAGACTTTGCGCTCTGCGAATTCGTATGCTCTTCCAAAGTGGAAGTCCAGCGTATCGTTCGTGCCGGTCTTGACATGCTCCGTGCCGAAATGGCTTAGGAAATTAAGAATTAAGAATTAAAAATTAAAAAATGACGGTTGAAACATTGCGATATAACCTGCCAAGTGTATACGGCGCAGCCTATTTCTCAATTTTCAATTCTCAATTATCAATTTAATAAATGAAAGCGTTAAGAAATTATCTCGACAAGATAAAGCCGAACTTTGAAGAGGGCGGCAAATTCCACGCATTTCGTTCGGTGTTCGACGGCTTCGAGACATTCCTGTTCGTGCCCAACACCACTGCGAAATCGGGAACGCATATTCACGACTCTATCGACAGCAAACGCATCATGTCGATGGTGGTTATTGCGTTGATGCCGGCGCTGCTGTTCGGTATGTATAACGTAGGTTACCAGCATTTCCACGCCACCGGTGCTGCCGGCGGTTTCTGGGAAATGTTCGCTTACGGTTTCCTGGCTGTATTGCCTAAAATCATTGTATCTTATGTAGTGGGTCTGGGCATTGAGTTTGTTGTGGCCCAGTGGAAGAAGGAAGAAATTCAGGAAGGTTTCCTGGTTTCGGGTATCTTGATTCCGATGATTGTGCCGGTAGACTGTCCGTTGTGGATTCTGGCGGTGGCCACTGCATTCTCCGTAATCTTTGCCAAGGAAGTATTCGGCGGTACGGGTATGAACGTGTTCAACGTTGCCCTGATTACGCGTGCCTTCCTGTTCTTCGCCTATCCTACGAAGATGTCCGGTGATGCCGTTTGGGTATCGGGCGACAGCATCTTCGGTTTGGGACAGACGGTAGACGGGCTCACCGTTGCCACTCCGCTGGGAGCAGCCGCTACTGCGGGCGCTTATCCGGAGTTCTCGTGGGACATGGTGACCGGCCTTATTCCGGGCTCCATCGGTGAAACCAGCGTCATTGCCATCGCCCTCGGTGCCATCCTGCTGCTGTGGACAGGCATCGCAAGCTGGAAAACGATGTTCTCCGTGTTCGTGGGCGGTGCATTCATGGGCTGGGTGTTCAACACCATCGGTCCGGACACTGCAATGGCCAACATGCCGTGGTACGAACATCTCGTGCTGGGCGGTTTCTGCTTCGGCGCCGTGTTCATGGCTACCGACCCCGTAACTTCTGCCCGTACGGAAACAGGTAAGTACATCTTCGGATTCCTTATCGGCGCAATGGCTATCATCATCCGCGTGCTGAACCCCGGTTATCCCGAAGGCATGATGCTTGCCATCCTGCTGATGAATATCTTCGCTCCGCTGATTGACTACTGTGTGGTACAGGGCAACATCAGCCGCCGCGAGAAACGTGCAACCGCTAAGTCTAACAATTAAAATACCGGAAAAAGAAATGAATACCAATAGTAACAGTTATACTATCATTTATGCTTCGGTAATGGTTGTTATCGTTGCATTCCTGCTGGCATTCGTAAGTTCTTCTCTGCGTGCCACTCAGAACAAAAACGTGGAGCTGGATACGAAGAAGCAGATTCTTGCCGCCCTCAACATCAAGAATGTAGAGGATGCCGATGCAGAATATAATAAGTACATCAAGGGCGATATGCTGATGAACGAGGACGGTACGCTGACCGAGAACACCGGCGCATTTGCCACCGCTTACGAGAAAGAAGCCAAGGAAAACCACCGTCTGCACGTGTTTGTGGCCGAAGTGGACGGAGAGACGAAATATGTATTCCCCGTTTACGGTGCAGGTCTTTGGGGTGCTATCTGGGGGTATGTGGCCCTGAACAGCGACAAGGATACCGTTTACGGCGTTTACTTCTCTCATGCCAGCGAAACCCCGGGTCTGGGTGCGGAAATCGCAACCCCTCAGTTCCAGGGAGAATTTCCGGGCAAGAAGACACTGGAGAACGGTGAAATTGCCCTCGGCGTTGTGAAGAACGGAAAAGTAGAGAAACCGGACTATCAGGTAGACGGCATCTCAGGCGGTACTATCACCTCTGTGGGCGTGGATGCCATGCTGAAAACCTGTCTGAACAGCTACAAGAACTTTTTAACCAATAATAATGAGGAGAAATAAGAATATGGGAGCATTGTTTTCAAAAAAGAATAAAGAAGTATTCTCTACTCCGCTTGGACTGAACAACCCCGTTACCGTACAGGTGCTGGGTATCTGTTCTGCCTTGGCCGTTACCGCCAAGCTGGAACCGGCTATCGTGATGGGGCTTTCCGTAACGGTGATTACGGCATTCTCCAATGTAGTGATTTCATTGTTGCGCAAGACCATCCCCAACCGTATCCGTATCATCGTCCAGTTGGTGGTAGTTGCCGCATTGGTAACGATTGTAAGTGAGATTCTGAAAGCTTTTGCTTACGATGTAAGCGTGCAGCTTTCCGTATATGTAGGTCTGATTATCACAAACTGTATCCTTATGGGACGTCTGGAAGCATTTGCCATGCAGAACGGTCCGTGGGAGTCTTTCCTCGACGGTGTGGGCAACGGTTTGGGATATGCCAAGATTCTGGTTATCGTGGCTTTCTTCCGCGAGTTGCTGGGTTCGGGTACGTTGCTCGGTTTCAACATCCTGAACTACGAGCCTTTGCAGAAGATCGGTTATGTAAACAACGGCTTGATGCTGATGCCGCCCATGGCACTGATTCTCTGTGCCTGCATTATCTGGTATCAACGCGCACGCCATAAAGAATTGCAGGAAAAGTAATATAAATGAAGAATGAGGAATGAGGAATGAAGATTGTGCCGTCACTGTATGGGGATTCTTGATTCTTAATTCTTAGTTCTTAATTAAAAGAATTATGGAACATTTATTAAGTTTATTCGTCCGCTCCATTTTTGTGGACAATATGATATTTGCATTCTTCCTCGGTATGTGCTCTTATCTGGCCGTATCAAAGAATGTAAAGACTGCCGTAGGACTGGGTATCGCCGTAACTTTCGTGTTGGTGGTGACGCTGCCGGTCAACTACTTGTTGCAAACGAAAGTGCTGGGTCCCGATGCCATCATTGAAGGCGTCGACCTCAGCTTCCTGAGCTTTATTCTTTTTATTGCCGTGATTGCCGCTATCGTGCAGTTGGTGGAGATGATTGTGGAACGTTTCAGCCCTTCGCTCTACGCTTCACTGGGTATCTTCCTGCCGCTGATTGCCGTGAACTGTGCCATTATGGGTGCGTCACTCTTCATGCAGCAGCGCATCAACGTGGGCGAGAGCGATCCTAAATTTATCGGTGGCGTTGCCGATGCCGTTTCCTATGCACTGGGTTCGGGTATCGGCTGGTTGCTGGCCATCGTGGGTCTGGCTGCCATCCGCGAGAAGATGGCTTACTCTGATGTACCTGCTCCGCTGAAAGGCCTGGGCATTACCTTCATCACGGTAGGTCTGATGGCAATGGCATTCATGTGTTTCTCTGGTTTGAACATCTAAAAGAAAGGAATAAGACAATGGATATGAATTTGATATTAGCAAGCATTGGAGTATTCCTCGTGGTTGTTCTGCTGCTTGTGGTTATTCTGTTGGTAGCCAAGAATTTCTTGGTTCCATCCGGTAATGTGAAATTGACTATCAACGGCGAAAAGGAACTGGAAGTCGCTTCCGGTTCGACGCTGCTGAATACGCTGTCTGTCAACGGTATCTTCCTTTCCTCTGCTTGCGGTGGCAAGGGCTCTTGCGGACAGTGCAAATGCCAGGTTGTAGAGGGCGGCGGCGAGATTCTGCCTTCCGAAATACCTCACTTCAGCCGTAAGCAGGTTCAGGACCACTGGCGTCTGGGCTGCCAGGTGAAGGTGAAGGGCGACATGGGCATCAAAATCGACGAGTCCGTACTCGGCGTCAAAGAGTGGGAGTGCGAGGTTATCTCCAACAAGAACGTGGCTACGTTTATCAAAGAGTTTATCGTGGCATTGCCCAAGGGCGAGCACATGGACTTCATCCCCGGCTCTTATGCGCAGATTAAGATTCCTAAATTCTCCATGGATTACGACAAGGACATCGACAAGTTCCTTATCGGCGAGGAGTATCTGCCTGCATGGGAGAAATTCGGTCTGCTCGGCCTGAAATGCCGTAACGATGAAGAAACCATCCGTGCCTACTCCATGGCTAACTATCCTGCAGAGGGCGACCGCATCATGCTGACGGTACGTATCGCCACTCCGCCTTTCAAGCCGAAAGACCAGGGCCCGGGCTTCATGGATGTGATGCCGGGTATCGCTTCCTCTTACATCTTCACCTTGAAACCGGGTGACAAGGTAACGATGAGCGGCCCTTACGGAGATTTCCATCCGATTTTCGACTCCAAGAAGGAGATGATGTGGATTGGCGGTGGTGCAGGTATGGCTCCGTTGCGTGCGCAGATTATGCACCTCACGAAGACGCTGCACACAACCGACCGTGTGATGAACTACTTCTACGGCGCGCGTGCCCTTAACGAGGTGTTCTACTTGGAAGACTTCCTGCAGATAGAAAAGGATTTCCCCAACTTCAAGTTCCATCTTGCACTAGACCGTCCCGACCCGGCAGCCGATGCAGCGGGCGTGAAGTACACTCCGGGCTTCGTACACAACGTAATCTACGAGACTTACCTGAAAGACCACGAAGCCCCCGAAGACATCGAATACTACATGTGCGGTCCCGGCCCGATGTCCAAAGCCGTTGAGAAGATGCTCGACGACCTCGGCGTTCCGGCTCAGAACCTGATGTTCGACAACTTCGGCGGATAAGGAAACGGTGTTGTCAAAGACACATAATAGTAAAATAGTGAAGAAACTCCGGCAGGGCTACGGCTCTTGCCGGAGTTTTTTTGTGGGCATAGGATAGAGGCGGCTCGAAAGAAATGAGTATCTTTGCTTTATCGTAATCTAAAAACAGTGGACGGTATGAGCAATAAAATATATCCTATCGGAATACAGAATTTCGAGAGCCTTCGCAAAGACGGGTATTTCTATATTGATAAAACCGCTTGGGTTTATCAGTTGGCCAAGACCGGCAGTTACTACTAAGTACGTTTATGTAATGGAATTCAAACTGAACGGCACTGCGGAAGAGGCTTTGCAGCAGATTAACGACAAGCAGTACGCACTGCCTTTTGCAGCAGACAGCCGCGAGGTATTCAAGATAGGGGTGAATTTCAGTAATACTACGCGCAATATCGAGCGTTGGGTGGTAGAGGAACTTTAAGTCAGCCATATTGCTGCCATTGTTTTTTCTCCGCCTGTACCGGCTCTTTTTCTACACATGTGTTTTTTCTTTAGTACATACTGATTGTTTTTCCAGTGGGTACTCTTTGTTTATCCCTGTTAAACTCAAAATTTATCCTCAATAAACTTGAAGTTTAACCGGGATAAATCGGGAGTTTGACCGGGATAAATTGTAATATACTTCATGCAGAACGAAGTGATATATACACCATCACCTCGTTTTCCGCCAATCTTTTCGTATCTTTGCTCCATTAAACCAAAGTACTTTATGGAACAATCTGACATACTTCGTAACTTACGGATAGAGCAACTCACCCCGATGCAGGAAGCAGCGCGGGATGCCTATCAATCGGATAAGGACCTCGTCCTGTTGTCGCCCACGGGGTCGGGCAAGACACTGGCATTCCTGCTGCCGCTGGTGCAATCGCTCAAAGCCGATGTGCAGGGCGTACAGGCGGTGGTGCTCGTACCGTCGCGCGAGCTTGCCTTGCAGATAGAAAACGTATTCAAGTCGATGAACGTCCCTTTCAAGGCGATGAGCTGCTACGGCGGACGTCCGGCAATGGACGAGCACCGTACGATGAGGGGCATTAACCCTGCCGTTATCATCGGCACTCCCGGACGTATGAACGACCATTTGCGGAAGCAGAACTTCGATACCCGCTTTGTAACCACATTGGTGATAGATGAGTTCGACAAATGCCTTGAATTCGGCTTTCACGACGAGATGGCGGAAGTTATCGGACAGTTGCCTGCCTTGAAGAAACGGGTATTGCTGTCGGCAACGGATGCCGAGGAAATCCCGCAGTTCACCGGAGTGGGCGGGGGGGAATCGTCACCGCAGGTTGTCAAGCTGAATTTTCTTTCGGGCGAAACCGTATCCGGACGATTGGACTTGCAGAAGGTAATCTCTCCCCAAAAAGACAAGCTGGAGACATTGTACCGGCTGCTTTGTACGCTGGGCGACCGTTCTACACTGGTATTCGTGAATTATCGCGAGAGCGTGGAGCGTACGGTAGCCTATCTGAAGTCGAAGAAATTCCCTTGCGATGCTTTTCACGGCGGTATGGAACAGGACGACCGCGAGCGGGCGCTCTATAAGTTCCGCAACGGCAGTTGCCCCGTCCTGGTATCGACCGACCTTGCCGCACGCGGATTGGATATTCCGGGCATCGACAACGTGGTGCACTATCACATGCCCGTCAACGAAGAAGCCTTTACGCACCGTAACGGACGCACGGCACGCTGGGAAGCGCGCGGCTCGTCTTTCCTGCTTCTGCATGCCGAAGAGCGTCTGCCCGATTATCTTCCGGAGGAGCTCTCCGTATTCGAATTGCCGGAGCAGACGCCGAAACCTGCCAAACCCCGCTGGACTACCTTATATATAGGCAAAGGCAAGAAAGACAAACTGAACAAGGTGGACATTGTGGGCTTCCTGTATAAGAAAGGCGGACTGGTGCGCGAAGATGTAGGACAGGTGGATGTGAAGGAGCACTATGCTTTCGTGGCAGTCCGCCGTAGCAAAGTGAAGCAATTGCTTACACTGCTGCGCGGGGAAAAAATCAAGGGGATGAAGACTTTGATAGAAGAAGCTCGTTGACAGTATGTTATGAAGCATATCCGGTGATGTTATTAAGCATGGGAAAATAGCTTGTTTTTGATAATCATGCACTTTTTTTTCAGTTTTTATTCCCGGTAGAAAGTTTTTTCAGCTTCTATCTTTCAGTTTACTTTTTAATACTTTCCTTGTTAAGTATACATAACAGTTTGGCGTATATTTCTTGTATATACCAATAAAAAGTAAGGCAAATACGCGATAAAGAAGAAAATTTATAAGGAAAGATTTGCAATGCAGAAATAATTCCGTAATTTCGCCATGTCGAAAGACATAAACGAACGAAATTGTATAACCAAAACAAACTTCAAATGAAAAAGCATAATTTCAACGCAGGACCTTCCATTCTTCCGCGTGAGGTGATAGAGGATACGGCGAAGGCTATTTTAGATTTCAATGGATCCGGTCTGTCTCTTATGGAGATTAGCCACCGCGCTAAAGACTTCCAGCCCGTAGTGGACGAAGCCGTAGCACTGTTCAAAGAACTACTTAACATTCCGGAAGGCTATTCGGTGCTGTTCCTGGGAGGTGGTGCAAGTCTGGAATTTTGCATGATACCTTTCAACTTCCTCGAAAAGAAGGCCGCTTACCTCAATACGGGTGTGTGGGCAAAGAAAGCCATGAAGGAAGCCAAAGGTTTTGGCGAGGTTGTAGAGGTTGCCTCTTCTGCTGAAGCCACTTATACTTACATTCCGAAAGATTATACGGTACCGGCCGATGTGGACTATTTCCATATCACCACCAACAATACTATCTATGGCACGGAATTGAAGGAAGACCTGAACGTAAACGTTCCTATGATTGCCGATATGTCGTCCGATATTTTCTCCCGTCCTATTGATGTGTCCAAATACATCTGTATCTACGGCGGTGCACAGAAGAATCTGGCTCCTGCGGGCGTAACATTCGTCATCGTGAAGAATGATGCGGTAGGCAAGGTGTCCCGCTACATCCCGACCATGCTGAACTATCAGACTCACATTGACGGCGGTTCAATGTTCAATACTCCTCCCGTTGTTCCTATCTATGCGGCATTGCAGACATTGCGCTGGATAAAGGCTCAGGGCGGTGTGAAGGAAATGGAACGTCGCGCCATCGAAAAGGCAGATATGCTGTATGCCGAGATAGACCGCAACAAGATGTTCGTGGGTACTGCCGCCAAAGAAGACCGTTCACGCATGAATATTTGCTTCGTGATGGCTCCCGAATACAAGGAACTGGAAGCCGACTTCCTGAAATTCGCTACCGAAAAGGGTATGGTAGGTATCAAGGGACACCGTTCCGTAGGCGGTTTCCGTGCATCTTGCTATAATGCCATGCCGAAGGAAAGCGTACAGGCTTTGATAGACTGCATGCAGGAATTTGAGAAACTTCATTAATAATATTTGTTCACCACAGAGGGCACAGAGTCCCACAGAGATGAAATGAAAAGGAAAACTCTGTGAAACTTCGTGCGGTTCTGTGGTGAATCTTTTTTTAATACCATTGAATCATGAAAGTATTAGTTGCAACAGACAAGCCGTTTGCAAAAGTTGCAGTAGACGGTATTCGCAAAGAAATTGAAGCAGCAGGCTATGAACTTGCCTTGCTGGAGAAATATGGCGATAAGGCAAAATTGCTGGAAGCCGTGAAAGATGCCAATGCCATTATTATCCGCAGCGACATTATTGATGCCGAGGTTTTGGATGCCGCCAAAGAGCTGAAAATCGTAGTGCGTGCCGGTGCGGGATATGACAATGTGGACTTGGATGCCGCAACCGCCCACAATGTATGTGTGATGAACACTCCGGGGCAGAACTCCAACGCTGTGGCCGAACTGGCTTTCGGGCTTATGGTAATGGCTGTCCGCAATCTGTACAACGGTACTTCCGGTACGGAGCTGAAAGGCAAGAAGCTGGGCATTCATGCTTACGGTAACGTAGGCCGCAATGTAGCCCGCATAGCCAAAGGTTTCGGCATGGACATTTACGCATTCGACGCTTTCTGCCCGAAAGAGGTTATCGAGAAAGACGGTGTAAAGGCTGTGGCTTCGGCCGAGGAGCTTTATTCTGCCTGCGACATCGTTTCGTTGCACATTCCCGCAACGGCGGAAACCAAGAACTCCATTAACTATGCTTTGGTGGGCAGGATGCCGAAAGGCGGTCTGCTGGTGAACACCGCTCGCAAGGAAGTTATCAATGAAGCCGAGCTGATACAACTGATGGAAGAACGTGCCGATTTGAAGTACATGACTGATATTATGCCCGCAGCCAATGATACATTTGCCGCCAAGTTTGCCGGCCGTTACTTCTCCACACCGAAGAAGATGGGCGCGCAGACGGCCGAAGCCAATATCAATGCCGGCATTGCCGCTGCCAGACAGATTGTGGGCTTCCTGAAAGACGGCTGCGAAAAGTTCCGCGTAAATAAGTAATGGATTTATACTCTGACAACCATGGCAACAATAAAACCTTTTAAAGGGATTCGTCCCCCTCAGGATTTGGTAGAGCAGGTGGCATCCCGTCCGTACGACGTCCTGAATTCCGCCGAAGCGCGTGAAGAAGCGGCAGGAAACGAAAAATCCCTGTATCACATTATCAAGCCCGAAATAGATTTTCCGGTCGGTACGGACGAGCACGATGAACGTGTGTACCGGAAAGCAGCCGAGAACTTCCAAATGTTCCAGGACAAAGGCTGGCTGGTGCAGGACGATAAGGAGAACTATTACATATATGCCCAGACCATGAACGGTAAGACGCAATATGGTTTGGTGGTGGGCGCATACGTGCCCGATTACATGAACGGCGTTATCAAGAAGCATGAGCTTACCCGCCGCGACAAGGAAGAAGACCGCATGAAGCATGTCCGTGTGAACAATGCCAACATCGAGCCCGTATTCTTCGCTTATCCCGACAATGCAGTGCTGGATGCGGTCATTGCCCGTTACACGGCACAGAAGCCTGTTTACGACTTTGTGGCTCCGGACGACGGTTTCGGCCATACATTCTGGATTATCGACCGGCAGGAAGATATTGAGGTCATAACCGAAGAGTTTGCCAAGATGCCGGCACTTTACATTGCCGACGGACACCACCGCAGTGCAGCCGCAGCCCTGGTGGGTGCGGAGAAAGCCGGACAGAATCCCAATCATCGCGGAGACGAGGAGTACAACTACTTCATGGCAGTCTGTTTCCCCGCCAACCAGTTGACTATCATCGACTACAACCGCGTGGTGAAGGACCTGAACGGGTTGACTCCCGGAGAATTCCTGGCTGCCGTAGGCAAGAACTTCACGGTAGAAGAGAAAGGAACGGAAATCTACAAGCCGGCAGGCCTGCATAACTTCTCCCTTTACCTGGACGGCAAGTGGTACAGCCTTACGGCAAAGCCGGGCACTTACAACGACAACGATCCTATCGGCGTGCTGGATGTTACCATTTCGTCCAACCTGATACTGGATGAAATCCTCGGTATCAAAGACCTCCGTTCCGACAAGCGTATCGACTTTGTCGGCGGTATCCGCGGGCTGGGCGAATTGAAGAAGCGGGTGGACAGCGGTGAGATGAAAGTGGCTTTGGCGCTTTATCCTGTGTCCATGAAGCAGTTGATGGACATTGCCGATACCGGTAATATCATGCCGCCCAAGACCACTTGGTTCGAACCGAAGCTGCGTTCGGGACTGGTAATTCATAAACTGGACTGATTCAGATATCATTTTAAAGAACGGATACGAAGAAGGTGCATGGAAACTTGGCAGGTTTTGATGCACCTTCGCTATTTTATATTGCCATTCCCTTTTCCGATATACGGAAAATACCGACCTTTGCCGTCAAAATAAGATACCGTTATTCGGCATTAGTTATTAAAACCAAAAGAACGATATGGGCAAAAAGGAAGAATACAAACTGAAGAACGAACAGTTCCTGCAAAATCTGCGTACCGAAGAAGGCGTAAAGGAGTTGGCTGCCGGCGTGCTTTACCGTATTCTGGAAAGCGGGCAGGGCAGTAGCGCTACTCCTCGCCCGAACAGTATTGTGTCGGTGCATTACAAGGGAACGCTCATTAACGGCAGGGAGTTTGACAATTCCTGGAAGCGCAACTGTCCGGAAGCTTTCCGGCTGAACGAAGTAATCGACGGCTGGCAGATAGCCTTGCAGCAGATGCGCGTGGGCGACCACTGGATGGTCTACATCCCGTACACCGTGGGATACGGCACACGCACCAGCGGGCCTATTCCGGCTTTCTCCACACTGATATTCGAAGTGAAGTTGTTGGGCATTGCCTGAGAGAGGGTGTGAACAATCATGTTACGGAACGGAGACCTTACCCGGGGTGGCATAACGGGTACGTTGTTGCGTTTCACCCTGCCTATGATGGCGGGTTCGTTGCTGCAACAGTGCTATAACATAGCCGATACGCTGATTGTAGGGCAGTGCATCGGTGCGGATGCACTGGCGGCGGTAGGGTCGGCGTATACGCTGATGGTCTTCCTTATCTCCATCCTTCTCGGTTTGTCTATCGGCAGCGGCACGGTATTCTCGCTGCATTACGGTGCGGGAAACCATTCCGCCCTGCGCCGCAGCATTTTCGTGTCGTTCGTACTGATAGGGGCGGTCACATGCGTGCTGAATATGGCGGTATTCGTATGGCTGGACCCCATTCTCCGTTTGCTGCAAGTGCCGCAGGACATTTACGGCATGATGCGCGGTTACCTGTGGATAATCTTTTGCGGCATTGTCTTTACGTTTATCTATAATTTCTATGCGGCGATGCTGCGTGCGGTGGGAGATTCGGTAACTCCTCTCTGGTTTCTGGCACTCTCTGTGGCACTGAATATCGTTCTCGACCTGTTTTTCATCCTGCAATTGGACTGGGGCATCGAGGGGGCTGCGATAGCCACGGTCATGGCACAGGGAGTCGCTTCTGCGGGAATAGTGCTCTATACCTGGAGGAAGCGTCCGGAACTGCGGCTGCATATCGGGGACATGCGCTTCGACCGTGGCAGCCTGAAAGAGATAGTCTCTTTCTCCACACTGACCTGTGTGCAGCAGTCGGTCATGAATTTCGGCATCCTGATGATACAGGGGCTGGTCAACAGCTTCGGCACGGCAGTCATGGCCGCCTTTGCCGCTGCCGTCAAGATAGACTCCTTTGCATACATGCCCGTGCAGGAGTTCGGGAACGCCTTTTCCACTTTCATCGCGCAGAACTTCGGGGCGAAACGTTACGGGCGTATCCGCCGGGGTGTCCGCAGCGCCTTGCTTACTACGGTTATCTTTTCGATTATCGTCTCCGTGCTCGTGTTCGTCTTTGCAGAACCGCTGATGCTGATTTTCGTTCATCCGGGCGAAACGGAAATCCTTGCTACCGGAGTGGAGTACCTGCGCATAGAGGGTGCGTTTTACTGCGGCATCGGCATTCTGTTCCTGCTTTACGGCTATTACCGGGCTGTCCGGAAGCCGGGGATGTCGGTAGTGCTCACGGTGATTTCGCTGGGCACTCGCGTGGCGCTATCCTACCTACTGGCGGCTATTCCTTCTGTCGGGGTAACGGGCATCTGGTGGTCTATTCCCATCGGTTGGCTGCTGGCGGACGCGGTGGGTATGCTGTATTATAAAATGAAGAACGGGGCATGAACAATTCCCTTGCGGCATGCTTGCGTTGTGCAGGATTCTTTTTAGTTCTTCATGGAGCCAAGTATCAATAAAAGCGGTATCTTTGCGCCCGATTTTTCAGAAAGAGATACTGTCATGACCAATAATCGTCTTAAAGGATTTACTTACGGAGCCGTTGCCGCTGCCAGTTACGGCATGAACCCGTTGTTTGCATTGCCCTTGTACGGGGCGGGGATGAGTGTGGATTCCGTCCTCTTTTACCGTTACTTTTTCGCCGTTGTGATGCTGGGCATCCTGATGAAAGTGAAGAAGCAGTCCTTTGCGCTGAAGAAGGCGGATATACTTCCGCTGGCGGTAATGGGGCTGCTGTTCTCTTTTTCCTCGTTCTTTCTTTTCGAGAGCTATAACTACATGGATGCGGGCATTGCGTCCACCATCCTGTTTGTCTATCCGGTGCTGGTTGCCATCATCATGGCGGTGTTTTTCCACGAGAAGGTCTCCTTCATCACGATGTTCTCCATAGCGCTGGCGTTTACGGGCATCTCCCTGCTGTATGAGGGTGGGGACGGGAAGACGTTGAGCATGCTGGGCGTACTGTTCGTTATTCTCTCCTCGCTGACCTACGCCATATACATCGTCGGTGTGAACCGCTCTTCACTCAAGGAGCTGCCTACGGCGAAACTCACTTTCTATGCTTTGCTCTTCGGCATCAGCATCTATGTGGTGCGTCTGGACTTTTGCACGGCTTTGCAGCCCGTCCCTTCGCCGCTGCTGTGGGCAAATGTCCTTTCGCTGGCTTTGTTTCCCACTATCATTTCGTTGGTGCTGATGACGCTCTCCATCCACCTCATCGGCTCCACGCCGGCTGCCATATTGGGGGCGCTGGAACCGGTGACGGCGCTGTTCTTCGGCGTAGTGGTGTTTGGCGAGCAGCTCACTCCGCGCATCATGCTCGGCGTACTGATGATACTTACTGCCGTAACACTGATAATTGCGGCGAAGCCGTTGTTGCAACTGGTGAGGAGGCGCATCGGCTGAAAAGCGGCTCTTTCTTCTGCCGCGATAAAGTTTTTTTTGCCGGCTATCAAAAGGCGGATAGCAAAAAGTGTAGTATCTTTGCGGCATGAGCGAAGATACGTATAAAACCATAGCCGTCCCGTCCGAGGGAATTTATACCGAGAAGCGCAGCAAGTTTATCGCTATTGCCTTGCCGGTGCGTACGGTTGAAGAAGTAAAGGCGCATCTGGAAACTTATCAGAAGAAATACTACGATGCCCGCCACGTGTGTTATGCCTATATGCTGGGGCACGAGCGCAAGGATTTCCGTGCCAATGACAACGGCGAACCGTCCGGTACGGCGGGAAAGCCCATCCTGGGGCAGATAAACTCGAACGGACTGACGGACATCCTGATTGTCGTGGTCCGTTATTTCGGCGGCATAAAGCTGGGAACCAGCGGACTGATAGTGGCTTATAAGGCTGCTGCTGCCGAGGCCATCGCTGCCGCCACCGTCATTGAAAAGACGGTGGACGAAACGGTGACCGTCCTTTTCGAGTATCCTTTCATGAACGATGTGATGCGCATTGTCAAGGAAGAGGAGCCGGAGATGCTGGAGCAGTCGTACGACATGGACTGCCGCATGACGCTCCGCATCCGCAAGTCGGCAATGCCCAAGTTGAGGGCGCGTCTGGAGAAGGTGGAGACTTTACGTTTTGAGGAAGCGTAAAGTCTCCGGGTTTTCCACATCTTTTGTACGGATTTACTTATCTTTGCACACTTATTTAATCAAAATCGAGTTGATATGGCATTTGAAGCAACCAAGCGCGAGCTGGGCGAACTGTATACCTTCTTCCGTCTGCTGGCGGACGGGAAGGTCTTTCCGGGAACGCCGGACGCGCAGAGAGATGATAGGAAGTATTGGCCTGTGGCGCTGATACAGAGAGAGGAACATGACGGCACGCGCCGCTATTATATCGGGGAAGAGGATGTGCGCATTGTCAGCGGTATGTTGGAGAAGGACGGTACGTTTACCGCATCGGCAGGAAAAGAGCCGCTTTCGTTTCCCCGTGCGGACTTTGGCGATGCGGCGGAAATCATACTCCATCTGCTCAGAAATGAGCAAGGCGAGGAGGTGGAAGTTTCCGAAGGGCTGGAAGCCTTTCTGGATGCTGTGAACATCTACGACTTGGAGTCCAGAACCGATGACCGTACCGACTTCTCCGTAGCTTTCTGGAGTGCGGACGCTCCGCTCACGGGCTTCACCGTCCGTTGTCGTCTCAGCCGCATGAATCCTTTGCTGGACGGCGGGCGCACGGCCAATCTGAAGCTGGAGCAGAGCGGTGTGAAGTTTGCCGTGCCCACGGTAAACAAGGTGAACGCCTTGCCCGAATCGCCTATGGAAGTAGCCGAACGCATGATGATGATTGAGCGTCTGGGCGGCGTGTTGAAGTATTCCGACGTTGCCGACCGTGTGTTCCGCTGCAACCTGCTGATGATAGACCTCCACTTCCCCCGCATGCTGGCCGAGATGGTGCGTATCATGCACCTGGACGGCATTACCCGTGTTGCCGAACTGACGGAACGCATTAAGGAGATGAATCCACTGAAAATCAAGGATGAACTGATAAACAAGCACCGCTTCTACGAGTTCAAGATGAAACAGTTCCTGCTGGCGCTTGCAACGGGCATGCGTCCGGCAAAGATTTACAACGGTACGGACTCTGCCGTGGAAGGCATGCTGCTGACCAATGGAGACGGCGGGGTGCTCTGCTACCATAAGTCCGACCGGCAGACCTTTGCCGACTTCCTTTACCGGAACACCCGTTTCGAGAAGGGTTCGGTAGATAAGGACAAATACGGCTTCCTGGAGCGGGAGAACGGTGTGTATTACTTTAAACTGAACGTAAAGATAGGATTGGTGAAGCGCTGACCGTCTGTTTAGCGCCGGTATGGGCGGAACGGCAGACTGAAACTTGACGCATTTACTCTCCTTACATAAAAAAACATATATCCTGACAATGAGCAACGAAGTATTGGAAAATATCAAGTCGCGCCGCAGCGTGCGTACTTATACGGAACGGCAGGTTTCCGCCGGAGATTTGAACCTTATACTGGAAGCGGCAGCGTATGCCCCCAGCGGCATGAACTTCTAGACGTGGCATTTCACCGCCATCCAGAATGCCGCCGTGCTGACCGAACTGAATGAAAAGATAAAAGGCGCTTTTGCCAAGAGCGACGACCCTCATTTGCAGGAGCGCGGACATAGCGAAACCTATTGTTGCTATTACCATGCTCCGACGCTGGTCATCGTCTCCAACGAGCCTACCCGCTGGTGGGCGCCTATGGACTGCGCATGCGCCTTGCAGAATATTTTCCTTGCCGCCAAGTCTTTGGGCATCGGCTCTTGCTGGATTAACCAATTGGGGCAGACCTGCGACGACCCCGACGTGCGTGCTTTCCTCACCCGCCTCGGCATCCCCGAAAATCACCGTGTGTACGGCTGTGCCGCCTTGGGCTATGCCCCTGCGGACGCTCCCGTGAAAGAGAAGAAGCTGGTGGCAGGCACGGTAACCGTAATCCGCTGACGGTGCATGTATCATGTATAGGCGGAGGGCCTGTTTATATCCCCGCCAGAATGTACCATACGGCAACAAGGTGGCAGCCCGACCCCGCCAGTACGAAGAAATGAAAAGCCGAGTGCATATAGCGCACGCTGCGTATGGAATACAACGCCGCACCGCCTATATAGCATACCCCTTCGGCGATAATCCAATAGCAGGATACGGGCGCAACGGCAAAAAGCTGCTTGAACACCACCAGCACGGACAGCCCCATAAGGATGTAGCACACCGTTTCCACATAGCTGTGTTCTTTCATTTTGCGGAAGCTGATGATAGTGCCCGCAACGGCGCACAACCAAACAAAGCAGAACAGTCCCCAGCCCCATAGCCCCTCATCGCGCAAGGCAATCAGCGTAACGGGAGAGAAACTTCCGGCAATGTGCCAGTAGATAGCCGCGTGGTCCCAATGGCGCAACCGCCGTTTCCACGGGTTATGGTGCTTCAGGGAGTGGTAAAGGGTGGAGGACAGGTAGGAGCCGCCCATACCGAACAGGTAGAGCCACATGCCGAGTATCGCCCACGGGTCTTGTGCCCGGTAGCATTCCATCAGGAAGAATCCCCCGATAATGACCGCCATCGAGATGCCTATGCCGTGAGACAGGCTGTTGACCGTTTCTTCGCCTCTGCTGTAGAAGAGACCGTTCCTTTTTCTTTTGTGAGTGGTACTCATAGATTTATTTGTGGCATAAAAGCAGGGGGGATATATAAACAAGGAAACAAATGGTATGTATTTTTTTCAGGCACGGATTTCACGGATTTCACGGATTTCGCAGATTACACAGGTTTCACAGATTTCACGAATTACACAGAGTTCGCAGAAACAGAAAAAATCAAGTAAATCCGTGAATTCCGTGTAATCCGTGCCTAAAAAAATCATCGGGTATATTTCACTACCCTATTCGAAGCACCCGTAGCACGTAGGCAGCAGTTTGCGGTCGCCCAACGTATTGTCCACCCGTGCCACGTTCACCCAGAACTTGTTGTCGCGTACGCTTTCTATCGGATAGGCGGCTTTCTGCCGGGTATAGCTGTGCTCCCATGTATCGGCCACCACTTCGTATTCGGGATGCGGGGCATTTACCAGCACATTGTCGTTCTTGTCCGCTTCGCCGTTCTTCACTTCCTGAATCTCCTGCCAGATGGCGAGCATTACGTGTACGAAGTTATCCAGTTCGGCAAGGCTTTCGCTCTCCGTGGGTTCTATCATCAGCGTGCCGTGAACGGGGAAGGAGAGGGTAGGCGCATGATAGCCGTAGTCCATCAGTCGCTTGGCGATGTCGTTTTCGCTGATGCCCGTTTCCTCGTGCACCTTGCGGCACTCCAGTATCATTTCGTGGCCGACAAAGCCGTTTGCCCCGCGATAAACGATGCCGTAGGTATCCTTGAAGCATGCAGCCAGGTAGTTGGCGTTCAGGATGGCCGTTTGGGTGGCGCGTGCCAGCCCTTCCGCACCCATCATGCGGATGTAGCCGTAGGTGATGGGCAGGATGCCCGCGCTGCCGAAGGGTGCTGCCGCTACTTCATTGGCGGCATTGCCGAACAGTCCGTGGCCCGGCAGGAACGGAACCAGATGCTCTGCCACGCAGATAGGGCCTACGCCCGGTCCGCCGCCGCCGTGAGGAGACGCAAATGTCTTGTGCAGGTTCAGGTGGCATACATCGGCGCCGATAAATCCGGGGTTGGTCAGTCCCACCTGTGCATTCATGTTGGCGCCGTCCATATACACCTGCGCGCCGCAGGCATGGATAATCTGGCAGATTTCCACGATTTCCGTTTCAAAGATGCCGTGGGTGGAGGGGTAGGTAATCATCAGCGCGGCAAGGCTGTCCTTGTTCTCTTCGGCTTTGGCGCGGAGGTCGGCCATGTCAACGTTGCCCTGTTCGTCGCAGGCGCAGGTAACGGTGGTGAAACCGGCCTGGACGGCGGAAGCCGGATTGGTGCCGTGCGCCGAAGCGGGTATCAGCACCTTGTTGCGGTGTCCCTGCCCGATGCTCTCCTGATAGGCGCGGATTACGCGCAGCCCCGCATACTCTCCGGCAGCGCCGGAATTGGGTTGCAGGCTTACGCCGGCAAATCCGGTTATCACTTTCAGTTCCTCGCTGAGGTTGTGTATAAGCTCGCGGTAGCCTTCCGCCTGGTCTTCGGGAACGAGCGGGTGCATGCCCATGAATTCCGGACGGCTGAGGGGCAGCATCTCCGCGGCGGCGTTCAGCTTCATGGTGCACGAGCCGAGCGAAATCATGGAGTGCGCCAGTGAGATGTCCTTGCGGTCCAGCCGCTTGATGTAGCGCATCATCTCCGTCTCCGTGTGGTATTTGTTGAACACCTCGTGCGTCAGGTACGCGCTCTGACGGCGGAACGCTTCCGCAATGGTGCAGCTTTCGGGGATGTCGGCGGCTTTGGTATAGTCCTTTCCGGCGGCGATGCCGAAAATGGAGAGCAGTACGTTTACTGCGGCGAGGTCGGTGGTTTCGTCAATGCTCATGCCCACGTCGCCGTTCTTGAAGTAGCGTAGGTTCACTTCCTTGCTCAGGGCAACGGTGCGCACTTGCTGTGCCGATACATTGTCGGGCAGGGCGAAGCGGAGCGTGTCGAAGTATTGGGCGTTCATCTGCCTGTATCCTAATTTATTGATTTCCTGTTCCAGGAATGCGGCGATGCTGTGGATGCGTCCGGCGATGGTGCGGATGCCTTCCGGCCCGTGGTATACGGCATAGAAGCCTGCCATCGTGGCCAGCAATGCCTGTGCGGTACAGATGTTGGAAGTGGCCTTCTCGCGTTTGATGTGCTGTTCGCGGGTTTGCAGCGCCATGCGGTAGCACAGTTTTCCGTATTTGTCTTTGGACCAGCCGATGATGCGTCCCGGCATGTTGCGCTTGTACTCGTCGCGTGTGGCGAAATAAGCTGCCGACGGGCCGCCGTAGAACATCGGCGTACCCAGCCGCTGGGTGGTTCCGAATACGATGTCCGCTCCCCATTCTCCCGGCGGGGTGAGCAGGGCGAGGCTCAGTATATCGGCGGCAACCGCCACTTTGCAGCCTGCGGCGTGCGCTTTCTCCACGAATGCGCGGTAGTCTTCTATGTTTCCGCCGGCATTCGGATACTGCACTATGCAGGCAAAGGTGTCGGGCGTGAGTTCCGTTTCGCCGTACTTGCCCGTGCGTATTTGGATGCCCTGCGGGATGGCGCGGGTGGTGACAACGGCAAGTGTCTGCGGAAATACGCTTTCGTCCACGAACACCACGTTGGCTCCCGACTTCTGCATATCGCGCGGGCGCAGGGCGTACATCATCGTCACGGCTTCGGCGGCGGCGGTTGCCTCGTCCAGCAGGGAGCAGTTGGCAAGGGGCATGCCGGTGAGGTCGCATACGGCGGTCTGGAAGTTCAAGAGGGCTTCCAGGCGTCCTTGCGACACTTCGGTCTGGTAGGGCGTATAGGAGGTGTACCAGACGGGGTTCTCGAACACGTTGCGCTGGATTACGGCAGGCGTCACGGTGTTGTACCACCCCATGCCGATGTAAGTGGTGTAGAGTTTGTTTTTGGCTGCCAGTGCCGCGATGTGCTGTCCGAACTCGTATTCGGTCATGGCTTCGGGCAGTGCCAGCGGTTCTTTGAGACGGATATTCGCGGGGATGGTTTTATCAATCAGCTCGTCCAGGCTGCTCACTCCGATTTTGCGGAGCATCTGCTCTTCGTCCTTTTTGCTGATGCCGATGTGGCGGTTAGCCAATAGGTCGTTTTTCATAACGGTAATGATTTAGAAGTTTATTGTTTTCGCCGCAGGGGGCGGACCGGTACTTGCGTCTGCTACGGAAGGGCCGGTGTCCTGCGCTGCCTGCGGCGGGCTTTTTTATCCGGAGAACGGGGGGAGGCTTACCTGAAGAACGGGTTCTCCGCCTTTTCGGTGCCGATGGTTGTGGGGGCTCCGTGCCCCGGATAGACAACCGTTTCGCTGGGCAGTATGAACAGGCGGCTGCATATATGTTCTATCAGTTCGTCGAAATTGCCGCCGGCAAGGTCGGCACGGCCGATGCTGCCCTGGAACAGTACGTCGCCGGAGAACATGCAGTGCTCTGCCGCGCAGTAGTACACCAGGCTGCCCGGCGAGTGTCCCGGCACGTGGATGGCTTCCAGCTCCGTATGGCCGAAGGTGATGATGTCTCCGTCGTGCAGGTAAGTGCCCAGCGGCACGGGCGGTTCCGGCAACTGAAAACCGAACATGCGGCTTTGTTTGGGTGCTTCGTCAATCCAGAACTCATCCGCCTGGTTGGCTTCCGCTTTCAGTCCGAATTCTTTCAGCATGAAGGGGTTGCCGAAGATGTGGTCCAGGTGCAGGTGCGTGTTCAGCAGGTGCTTCACTTGCAGCCCGTTGCTGATGATAAAGTTCTTTAAAGCCTGTTTCTCTTCTTCGTAGAAACAGCCGGGATCGATAACTACGGCTTCCAGGGTTTCGTCCCACAGCACGTAGCAGTTTTCCGGGAACATGTTAAATTCAAATCTCTTTATCTTCATGGCGTATATATAGGCGTTTAATTCGATAGGTTGTTTGTTACGGTTTCTAAAGTGCTACATTAATTTTCTAAAGTGCTACATTAGCTTTCCAGAGTGCCACTTCAGCTTTCCAGAGTGCTACATTAGCTTTCCGGAGTGCTCGTTCAGTTTGCCACGTACACCACCTTTTTGGTCTCGAAGAACTCTTCCTCGAAGAATTCCTTGAGGTTCCACATCGTGGTTTTGTTCTTCACGGGCATCGTCTCTCTCTCCAGCTCTCCGCCTTTGAGGCAGATGAGTCCGTTGGGCAGTGCGTTCTGCTGTTTGGGCGAGATGTTCTTGCGGATTATTTTCAGCAAGTCGGTAAGGGGCATTACGGCACGGCTCACCACGAAGTCGAACAGTTGCTTTTCCTCTTCGGCGCGTGCGTGGCGGGTGGTTACGTTTTTCAGTCCGATGCTGCCGGCTATCTCGGTGGCCACGCGCACTTTCTTGCCGATGCTGTCCACCAGGTGAAACTGCACTTCGGGAAAGAGTATCGCCAGCGGGATGCCCGGAAAGCCGCCTCCCGTGCCTAAGTCCATGACTTTCGTACCCGGCTTGAAGCGGATTACTTTGGCTATGCCCAGGGAGTGGAGCACGTGGTGCTCGTACAGGTTTTCAATGTCTTTACGCGAGATGACGTTTATTTTGGAGTTCCAGTCCGTATAGAGGTCGTAGAGGGCGGCGAACTGCCTTTTCTGCTCCTCTGTCAGGTCGGGAAAGTATTTCAGGATAAGTTCCATTGTTGTGTTATGAGTTATAAGTTATGGGTTATGGGTTGCGCACGTCGTTCAGCGCCATTGTTTCGTCGCTCAGCAGGTGCTGCATCATTTCGTACGGTAGTGTTATCTTTACGGGGCCCATTACGTAGGGGGCGATGTCGTAGACATTGTAATAGAATGTGATGCCGTCCTTGCCCAGGTAGAAGTTCTCGGTAGGCGTGAGGTCGCCGGTGGTGACGTATCCCATATCTTCCAGTTCCTGGCGGGTGGCTACTTTGTTGTCCGCCATAAGCTGGTTCCAAAGGAGGTCGGTGAGCTGTTCCTTGTAGTCGCCGGCAAACAGGTCGTCCAGGCGGATGGGAGCGAGTGTGCGCAGGTCGAGGTTGAGGAAGGTGGACATATAGATGCCGTGTGCGCCGCCGGTGTATTCGTTGTAGTCGATGCGGTAAACGAGCAGATGCCCGGTGTACAGTTGCACATGGCTTTCGATGCCTTTATAGTAGGAGTACCATGCCCCTATCTCTCCGGCATTCTCCTTGTCCTGCTCGTCTTTGCGGTACATCGGTTCCAGGTCTTTGCGGTAGTCGCCCACGTACTTTTCGGTGTACTTCTTTACGGCTTCTTCGGGAGTCATGCCCATGTACTTCTCGCCGAAGCAGGCGGAGAGGAAATAGGTGTTCAGGCTGTCCTTCATCTTCCCGTCCGAAGATTGGGAAGCGTACGCAAGGTTAATGATGAGGTTGCATGCCGGCTTGGCGGTATCACCGAAGAGATGGGCGGTTTCGTTCACTTGTATGCTGTCGAACTCCAGCGCTCCGGCGTTTTTGTTCATGGTGTTACCACAGGAAAAGAAAAAGCCGCTTGCCGCAAGCAGAAGGACAAGTAGGCTGACAGTTTGTTTTTTCATATTGGATTTCGTTTATAAAACAACATTTCATTCAGGAAACTTTATCGACAAATATAGAACTTATTAGTGAACTCCACGCATAAAAAGGAAAAAAATAATCCCGGCAGGCGGTTAAAACTTCCTATCTCCGGCAATCCCCGCCCGTGCGCCTCACAAGACGGATATTTCCGCTCCGCAATGCGCGCCACAGCTTGCGTGCAGGCCGGAGGGGAAGGAGGAATTGAACAAACGCTCCGTTCCGGTTGTTTACTAAGTTCAGAGTAACAATCCCCTAAAGTTTATATAGAATGAACAATATATTGAAGAACGTATGTTCTGCGCAGAAACTGCACGGCGCGGAACATGCCGGTAGTATGGAACAACGTGAGATGGAAGAGCGGAACAGCCGGTACCGCTGCCTGAAGATGAAGGCCGCCGCCGCGTGGGCGCTTGCCGTATTGCTGTCGCTGCTTTCCGTCTTCGGCGGAGAGGTGCCCTATGTCAACGAAATACAGATGTCGCTGGCTGCCCTTGTGCTGCTGTTTCCGGGAAACGCTTTCTATGCGGCCGCCCGGAAGCAGCTTTGTGCGGGGCGCATCGGGCTGGATACGCTGATTGCCTTCGGCGCTTCCGTTGCTTTCCTTTTCAGTCTGTTCAACACGTTCTTTCCGGACTATTGGCTCAGGGTGGGGCTTCACCCGTATGTCTACTACGAAGTGGCGGTGCTGGTTGTAGCGGTGGGGCTCACCGGCAAGGTGTTCCGCTTCCTGCCCGAAGAGCGGCACGGTGCAGACCGCATAGCCCGGATTTTCTTTCCCGTCCTGGCGGGAACGGCGGTTGCCGTGTTTTTTATCTGGATATTCTGGGGCGGTATGACCGCTGTGCCGCATGCGTTCTATGCGGTTGTTTCCGTTTTTATCGTCGCCTGCCCGTGTGCGCTGGGGCTGGTCGCTCCGCTTGCCCTGACGCGTGGCATAGGCAGGGCTGCCGATATGCACATCCGGATAAAGGACTCTCTGGCGCTGGAGCGGCTGGACAAGGCCGATGTAGTGGTCTTTGACAAGACCGGCACGCTGACCGAGGGGCAGCCTACGGTCACCGCCTGGCTGTGGGCGCAGTATCAGGAAGAGGATTTCAAGCGGATATTGCTGGCCACGGAAATGAACTCGCCCGACCCGCTGGCAGCAGCCATTACCGCCGCCCTGCGCGAAGAACGCATAACTCCCGCACCGCTGGACGGCTGCGGGGTGCTGAAAGGCAAGGGGGTGAAATCCCTCTGCAACGGTACGGAATATTGGGTGGGCAGCCATAAACTGCTGAAAGACTATCGGGCTTATCTTTCCGATGTGCTGGGAGATATGCTGGTGGAGTATGAATCGGAGGGAAACAGCATCGTTTACTTCGGGCGTGAGGATGAGCTGCTTGCCATAATAGCCGTCAAGGACAGACTGAAAGCGACCGCTTCCGGTGTAGTCAAAGAGCTGAGGGGGCAGGGGCTGGACATCTGTATGCTGACGGGCGACGGTGAGCGTACCGCTTCGGCCATAGCGGGGAAGCTGGGCATCATCCGTTACATGTCCGACGCCCAGCCGGAGGATAAGGAGGCCTTTATCCGCGAACTCCGCTTGCAGGGGAAGAAGGTGGTTATGGTGGGCGACGGCGTCAACGACGCACAGGCGCTGGCTGCCGCCGATGTAAGTATTGCCGCGGGTGCAAGTGCCGGTGATGGGCTGGCGGACAAGGCTATGATAGTGATGAAATCCGCCGATTTGCAGTCGCTCCCCCGGCTGTTTGCCCTGTCCCGCCATACGCTCCGGCTGATGCGCCGTAACTTTTTCCGGACAACGGCCTTTCATCTGGCAGGCGTGCTGGTAGCTGCGGGCATTCTCTATCCGGTGTACGGAATACTGTTGACGCCCATGCTGGCTGTAACGGTCATAGCGCTCTCCTGCATCATGCCGGTGAAGGGGTAAGGGGTTAGCTGTTTCTGTATTCCAGCGGACTCATTCCCAAGTGCCGCTTGAAATACTTGCCGAAGAACGAGGCGCTGGGGAAGTTCAGCGAATAGGCTATCTCCTGGATGGTCATGTCCGTGGATTTCAGTTTGGCTTTTATGTCGATGATGACGACATGCGCAATGAGGTCCAGCACATTCTTCCCGGTCACCTGCTTGATGGTGGTGCTGAGGTGTTGCAGCGATATGCCCAGTTTCGCGGCATAGAACTGCGCGCGGCGTTCGGTGGTGTAGTTCTCGATGACCAGTTGTATGAACTCACGGCAGATTTCCTCTTTCCGGCTTTTAATCCTGTTTTGGGAGTCGGGACGGCTGCTGTATAGCTCGTTGACACCATAAAGCAGGGTGTCCAGCACGTTCTGCGCCATTCGCGTCTTGGGCATGTACGGCCCGGTGGATATGCGGGCAAGCAATGCGAAGTAATCCCGGAAATAGGAAGCGACGGTTTCGTTGAGCGGTATCACGGGAGCTTCTATAATCTTGGAGTACGAGCTCATGGTGGACTGGATGATGTTGACTCCGTTGAGGCAATGTTCGGAAAATCCGGCAAAGCAGATGCGCACTTTCTCCTTCTGCCCGTGAAACTGGATGATGGTGCCCGGAAGCAGTATGATGAAGTCGCCTTGCTTGATTTCGGTATCCATAAGATTGATGGATACCGTGATGGAGCCTTCGGTGCACAAGGCGAAGATACATGCTTTCAGCCGGCACGATTGCTTGTAGATGTTCAGGATGTTGTCTTCCGTGACATCTGTCCATGCAATCAGGTCTACGGGGAGGTCGACGTGTGGAAATTCCATAAGCGTTGTCGTTTTTGGTCTGTGCAAAGTTACACTTTTATTTTTCAATCTCCGCCTTTTTGAAACAACAATGTCCCGGTGCAATGTTTCATGGTGGTCAGGATTTGCTCTACCGTGCATCGGATGCGGGCTGTGGCCCAATCCTGCCGCATGGCTTGTTCAAGGCTCACCGGAGCGTTTATGATGGAATATATGCCGATAAATCCCATCTCTTTAAGCTCCCGGCACATCGCTACGGATCCGCCTATGGCGATGACGGGGATTCCTTTTCGTGCGGCATGCCTCAGGACTCCTGCGGCTGTCTTTCCCGCTGCTGTCTGGGCATCTATCCGTCCCTCGCCCGTGATGACGAGGGACGCTCCTTCGAGAAGCGAGTCGAATGCAATGGCGTCGAGCACCATTTCAATCCCTGCGGTCAGCCTGGCATTTAAAAAGGCTTTGAAGGCGCCGCCTAATCCGCCGGCTGCACCGGCTCCGCTCAGGGGGACTATGTCGGTTTGGAACTGTCCGGCTATCACCCGGGCGAAGGAACGCATACCACGGTCCAGGGCTTCCGCGGTTTGAGGGTCTGCTCCTTTTTGGGGAGCAAAGACACGGGCAGCTCCGTCCGGTCCGCAAAAGGGGGTGTTGACATCGCAAGCCGCGATAAATTCGGACTCCCGTGCTGCGGGCATCAGAGACGACATGTCTATCCGGGCAATGGATTCCAAATCCCTGCCGCAACCTTTCAGCCTTTGTCCGCGGCTGTCGAGAAATCTCACTCCCAATGCGGAGAGCATGCCCGTGCCTGCATCGTTGGTGGCGCTGCCGCCTATTCCAACCAGGAATTTGCGGCATCCCCTGTTCAGCGCGTCAGAAATCATCTCGCCGGTTCCGTACGTAGAGGTAATCCACGGGTTCAGTTCGTCGGGAAGCAGGAGCGGCAGTCCGCTGGCGGCAGACATTTCCATAACGGCCGTTTTCACGCCGCCTGACCTTACAATGCCGTAGGCTGCCTTTACCGGTCTGCCCAAGGGGTCTGTAACGGAGGCTGCGTACATATCTCCTCCCACTGCTTTGACAATGGCTTCTACGGTTCCCTCGCCCCCGTCCGCCACACCGGCTTTGACAACATTGCACTGCGGGAAAACATCCTTGATTCCTCTCTCCACGGCATCGGCCACTTCGGCCGAAGTCAGGGAGCCTTTGAACGAGTCCGGTGCTACAACGATTTTCTTCATGCTCTTCAATTTATATTATATATATAATGTGGCAACAAAATTATAAAATAGGGGGGAGGTAATGCATGCTTTCGTCCGAAAAATAATCTCCGTGCCTTGACGATGGTCAGATTATGAAAAAAGCCTGCGCCCGGAATGCTTGTATAATTCCGGGATTTCGTATCTTTGCATAGACCGGATGAAGCTCCGGGCATGTGCTCCAATCATACCACGTGCGGTTGGGCGGTAAAATAGTATGTTTGTCTTATGAAACTGGAAATATCTGATTGGAAAACCGTTCCCTACGCCGAGGCGTGGGACAGGCAGACGGCGTGTTTCGATGCGCTTGTGCATGCCAAGCAGGCAGGAGAGGAGTATGTGAACCGTATCGTACTCTGCGAACATCCGCATGTATATACATTGGGACGCAGCGGTAAGGAAACCAATATGCTGCTGGGCGAAGAGCAGTTGCGTGCCATAGGCGCTTCGCTCTATCACATAGACCGGGGCGGCGACATCACTTATCACGGGCCGGGGCAGCTTGTGTGCTATCCTATCCTGAACCTGGAGGAGTTCTCTCTGGGATTGAAAGAATATGTGCATCTGCTGGAAGAAGCCGTAATCCGCGTATGCGCTTCCTACGGGATAACCGCCGGACGTGTGGAGAAAGCCACCGGCGTATGGCTGGACGGAGATTCGCCGCGTGCCCGCAAAATCTGCGCTATCGGTGTGCGCAGCAGCCATTATGTTACGATGCATGGCCTGGCGCTCAATGTCAATACGGATTTACGCTATTTCAGCTACATCCACCCATGCGGGTTCATAAACAAAGGGGTGACTTCGCTTCAAAAGGAGCTGGGACGGGAAGTGCCGGCAGACGAAGTGAAACAGCGGCTTTGCCTTGAACTGAAAGGCATGCTTGAAGGCAGGCGGTAAACCGAAGAATTTCCACCAAATGTTTTGCCAATACAAAAAACTGCCATATCTTTGCATTCATTAATCGGGAATGTCCGGAAATGTATCTGTTTCATCCGTTTGCGGCTTCCCGAAGGCTTATTGATCACATAACTGTTTCAACGTTCTCTTTCTGTGATAGTGGGGAGCTTTGGGATAATATGGATGCAGACTAAACTATTGACTATAATTGCATTACATGAATTGACCGGAAAGAGTGCTCTTAAACCGGTGTCCCCAAAGAACGTCCTTTTCACAAGGTGGTATTTTCCTCAAACTCTTACAATCCGTATTTTGTAATGCCCGGTCCGTCAGACAATAATCAAGCAGAATTGCAGCACGCCCCTGTGTGTCAGTCCCACAAGGATTGCCAGTTGCACTGGTATGCCGTCCGCGTAACATACAGCCGCGAATTGTCCTTGAAGGACTATCTCGACAAGGAAAATATAGAGAATTTCATCCCCATGCGCTACGAGTATGTCATAAGGAACGAACGCCGCGTCCGCAAGCTCGTTCCCGCCATACACAACCTGGTATTTCTCCGTTCCACCCGTTCCCGTATCGATGAAATAAAAAACAATCCGGTTCTGAACATACCGGTACGCTATATCATGAACCGTGAGACCCATCAGCCGGTTATTATTCCGGATGCGCAGATGCGCAGCTTCATACTGGTTGCAGGCACGTACGACGAGGCCGTCATCTATGTGGAGCCGGAAGAACTGAAACTGGTGAAAGGAACCAAAGTACGCATCACAGGCGGAGTTTTTGAAGGAGCCGTGGGCGAGTTTGTCCGTCTGCGCCACGACCGCCGTGTGGTGGTAAACATAGAAGGCGTCATGGCAGTAGCCACTACATTTATTCACTCTTCGCTTATAGAACCGATAGGTGTAATCTGAAACACTTGTAATTCAATAATTTATTTATCAGTATAAAAATGAACGAACACGTTTCATCTTTGTACGTCCGTGCCCATGAACTCTTGAATCTGGGCATGGACGGCAGTCCCATTTACAGCGATCACTTTGCCCGTCTGAATCGCGAAGTTTACGAGCAAGCGCTTGATTTGTACAACACCTTGGAAGGCAACACGCCGGAAGAGGAAGCCGAACTTTGCCTCTCCATTCTCGTAGCCCTGAATGCCACATTCTACGACAATGGCCGCAAGCAGCAGTATATCCAGCGCCTGCTCGACCGTTGCCTGAATGTTCTCGACAAGCTTCCGGATTCGCTTCTGAAAGTGCGTCTTCTAACCTGCTGCTACGGCGAGGTATACGAAGAAAAGCTTGCCGCTGAGGCCCACTCCATTATCAATACCTGGGATATGGCTTCTTTGACGCCGGAACAGAAGGAAATCATCGGCGAGTTGAAGAATATGGAAGAGAATCAATACCCTTTCGAGATTATAGATTGATTCTGCCTGACAATTTTTCTCTCTCTCCCTGTCAGTAAGCGTTTATGTTTTTCAGCTATCAACCGCTAATTACTAAACAACAGTTATTGCCGTGAACTTCATTTTTATTATTCTTACCTTTCTGATATCGGCTGTTATTGCCCGTATCCTGATACCGCGTATCCTATTGATATCCCTGCGCAAAAAACTTTTTGACATACCGGATGACCGTAAGATACATAAGAGAGCTATCCCGCGGTTGGGGGGCGTATCATTTTTCCCCACCACCCTGTTTGCTTTCTGCCTTGTCTATGCTTTCCGCCTGCTGGACGGCAACAGCATTTCCACGCTCTATGCCAGCTATCTGCTTCCGGAGCTTTTGCTGTTTGCCTGCGGCATGACGCTGCTCTACCTGACGGGCATTGCCGACGACCTTGTCGGTGTGCGCTACCGCCAGAAATTTGCCATCCAAATCTTCTGTGCCTGCCTTTTCCCCTTGTCGGGACTTTGGATAAACGATTTGTACGGCCTGTTCGGCATACACGAGCTTTCGGCTTATGTCGGCATACCTTTCACTGTGCTTACGGTGGTCTTCATCACCAACGCCATCAACCTGATAGACGGCATCGACGGTCTTGCCTCAGGCTTGAGCAGTGTGGCATTGCTGGTTTTCACCTTCCTGTTCATCAGCAAGGGCCTGTGGAGTTATGCCATGCTTTCGGCCGGTACTTTCGGCGTGCTTGTGCCGTTCTTCTATTACAACGTGTTCGGCAGTGTGGAGCGTGCCCGCAAGATTTTCATGGGCGATACGGGAAGCCTTACCTTGGGCTATACCCTCAGTTTCCTTGCCATAAAGTACAGCCAGCACAACACGGATATCATGCCTTACACCGAAGGCGCCTTTCTCATAGCTTTCAGCACTATGATTATTCCGGCGTTCGATGTGGTGCGTGTAGTCCTGGTCCGCATCCGCGAGGGACACAGCCCTTTCGAGCCGGACAAGAACCATATCCATCATAAACTGCTGGCGATAGGGCTGTCGCCGCGAAGGGCGATGCTGAGCCTGCTCTCCATGTCCTGCGCTTTCAGTGCGGCCAATATCCTGCTGGTTCCTTACATAAACAATACGGTGCTGCTGATTGCCGATATTGTGATTTGGGTAGGATTGAATCTGTGGTGGGATTATTTGAGAGATAGGAAACGATAGATGATTGCAAATACAGTGAAGAAAATAAGTGAGTAAACCTTAGGTATTTCCGATATTTAGGTTTATTTTTGAAGAAAATTAAGGAGCGATGAACGAAGCCAAGTTGTATAAGAATCAAGAGCCGGAGCCTCAATCAGCCAATGAGGCTGCTATGGCATACGAATCGTCCTGCCGCAATGTGGATGATTTCATAGCTTCTTTACCTAAGGAGATGATGCGTAATTTAGTGGATTTTGCCATAGAAGAACAACGTGCAGGGCATTGTATTCCCAATTCACAGGTAGATGAGATGATTAACCTGCGAATGGGATGGAAATAGTATGGCTGGCTTCTGCCATAGAAGATTTCGTTTCTTTGCTGGAGAAGGTAGATTCTTTATTTGGAAAGGCAGTTGCAACAAAAGTAAAATACAAGATTTCATCTCACATTAATCTGCTGGCTTCTTTCCCTTGTATGGGAATGCGCGATTTCTATTTTTCAGATGATAAATACGATGTCCGTTATTTGATAAATACTCCTAATGTTATTTATTATGCCATATCCCGAAACGAGATTTTGATTATTTCTATTTTGGATACACGGCAATCTCCGGAGATGATTCGTCATACCATAGCAGAAATATTAAAACAGTCAAGATAGTTGGCATTGTTCGGAAGCCGGTTCTGATGCTTCCCCAAACATAAATATGCAAATCTTAGTTTGTCCATAAACTTTTAAAATTAAGTCTTTATTTTGATTTGTTTGGAAGAAGGCGTTGTAACAACGGCTTTCTCTATACGGCATGTCAAAACAAGACGTTACATTTTGATACTTAAAACCGTGATTAAACGTTATCTTTCCCGTTCTCCTATTTACGTATTGGCCTTGTATGCCAGTGTCCTGATTTTTTTGGTTTATACCTGTGCTTATGCTTTCCGCAAACCTTTCACCGTAGGTCTGTATTCGGGTGAAACACTGTGGGGATTCGACATAAAGATTCTTTATGTTCTTTTCGAGATCATCGGTTATGCACTTTCCAAATTTATAGGTGTCCGTCTGCTTCCGGGAATGAAATCCCATCAGCGCATTTACTACATCATCGGTATGATGAGTTTTTCCGAGCTTGCGCTTTTGGGCTTTGCTGTATTGCCACCGTATCTTAAGGTTTTCTCGATATTCCTGAGCGGTCTTCCTTTGGGCATGGTATGGGGAGTGTTGTTCAGCTATATCGAGGGACGGCGTATCAGTGAGGTGCTGAATGTAGGTCTGAGTGTTGCGCTGATTGTCTCTTCGGGGTTGGTCAAGACTCTTGGCCAGTTTGTCCTTGACGATTTTTCTGTCGGCGAATATTGGATGCCCTTTGTAACGGGAGCTGTCTGTTTTCCGATAATGCTGTTATGCGTTTATCTTCTGAATCAGGTACCTGCTCCTACAGCGTTGGACATAAAGCTCCGTTCCAAACGCCTTCCGATGAACCGTGAGGAACGGCGTCTTTTTCTCCGTCGTTTTTTCGGTGGTATCTGCCTTTTGGTTCTTTTTTACGGTGCACTGACGGTCTTTCGTGAACTTCGCGATTCTTTTGCTGCCGATATCTGGAGCGAACTTCGTGTCAGCGGTGCATTTGTCTTTACCCAAACAGAGATTCCCATAGCCTTTTTCGTGCTTCTGCTTATGTCTCTCATCGTTTTTATCCGCAATAACAGACTTGCTCTGAATATAATCTATGTGATTACCGTGCTTGGCGGATTGCTGATGATATTCTCCACATTACTTTATGTATTCGGATATATATCTTCTATTTTCTGGATGATTCTTTCCGGCCTGGGCCTCTATATGGGATATATTCCTTTCACTTATCTTGTGGAGCGTTTGATTGCTTCATTGAAAGTGGTAAGTACCACCGTCTTTTTGATATACCTTGCCGATTCTTTCGGTTATTTGGGCACTACTGTGGTATTTCTGGTGAAGAATTTCAGTAATTGGGATATATCTTGGACTTCCATGGTTGTCCGCACTTCCATTATTGTGGGTGTCATATCCGTGCTGACCATCGTTCTCATTTACCGTTATTTCCGCAAACAACTCAATTCTATAGATTTAATACCTCATATAAATGATTAAGACAGCAATGATAATGGCCGCAGGCATGGGAACCCGCTTCGGCCACTACACAGACCTTGTACCCAAAGGATTTGTCCCTGTCGGCGGCAAGCCTATGATACTTCGCAGCATAGAGACCCTGCTCTCTTGCGGCATAGAGCGCATCGTAATCGGCACGGGATATAGATGTGAGGTATACGATGAACTGAAGAAAGAGTATCCCATGATAGAAACCTGTTTCAGCCCTCTTTATGCTGAAACAAACAGTATGTATACGCTGTACAATACCCGTGAGATTTTGGGAGATGATGATTTCCTGCTGCTTGAATCCGACCTGATATTTGAGCCGGCAGCAATTCGCAGCCTGCTCCTTTGTGAGGCGTCCGATGTGATGCTGATTACTCCTGTAACCAAGTTTCAGGACCAGTATTACGTGGAACACGATTCGGAGCATACTCTTACCAACTGTTCTGTCAACAAGGATGAAGTGGATGTAAAAGGAGAGCTTGTAGGCATTCATAAACTGTCTCATACTTTTTATGCAAAGATGTGCAGTGACTATGAGGGCATCCTTGCCGAACAACCCAAGCTGGGATACGAATACGAACTTCTTCGTATGTCGCGTTCCGTATCTCCTGTTTATGTGTTGAATGTTCCGGGGCTGAAGTGGTATGAGATAGATGACGAGAGCGACCTTGTTTATGCGGAGCGTAATGTTCTGCCTTATTGTTGATAGTTTTACAGAATATATTTGCGTTAATAATAATTGTTTATGGAATCATTTGTTTTTCCGGGCAATATAGAGCCTGAAATATCTTTGATAGCATCTCAACCTATACCTTATATGCGTACAGCAGCGTTTTCAGCTATAGTGAAGTCTTCTGAGCAGATGCTTTTGAATCTGATAGGCTGTCCGAACGGTAGAATCATTTTTTATACGGCTTCAGGTACGGGAGCGATGGATGCTGTCGTTGCTAATTATGTTTCCCGCAGCAACAGAATATTTATTATCTCAGGCGGTTCTTTTGGCGACCGCTGGCGAAATATATGTGATTATTACAATCTTCCTTCTACTTTATATAAGATTCCTTTTGCTCAAGATATTGATTACGAAGATTTGGAGAGGGAAGTGGCGTTGAAACGTCCGGAGATTTTTCTTTGCCAACATCATGAAACTTCTACAGGGCAATTGTTTAATCTGGAAAAAATATCTGCTATCTGTAAAAAATATAACGTCTCTCTTGTTGTTGACGTTATTAGTTCCTTTTTGGCCGACCCATTGAATATGTCGGACTTAGGTATTGATATTTGCATTACCAGCAGCCAGAAAGGTTTGAACATAGCTCCGGGGCTTTCGTTTGTGATACTGTCGGATAGACTGTCATCTGTTACTTTCAAAGCCAACGGATATTATTTTGATTTTAAGGAAAACCTGAAGAATCTTCAACGTGGTCAGACTCCTTACAGCCCTGCCACCACACTCTTTTTGCAGTTGCATGAGCGTTTAAAACGGGATGTTGCATGTGGTGTGGATACAATAATCTCTACAGTCCGGAAAAGGGCATTATATTTCAGGAGTTTGTGCAAACAATATGGGTGGAAAGTTCCGGCAGAAACTCCTTCCAACTGCATTACCGGCTTTTTTGTGAATAGGAATGCTGATATTCTTTTTGAAAAGATGATAGAAAAGGGCTTTTATATAATGCCCGGAGGAACTCCCGGTTATTTTAGAGTTTCTCATTTGGGTATTCAGGATGAGGAGTCCCTTTCGGAATTGGCAAGAACAATTCATCAGATAGAGCTACTATAGAAAATTTGTGTCAGATGAAACGTGTTATCACATACGGCACTTACGACTTGTTGCATCAGGGGCATATCAATCTGCTCCGGCGTGCCAAAGCGTTGGGTGATTATTTGATAGTGGGCGTAACTACCGATAATTTCGATTTGGAACGTGGCAAACTGAATGTACGCAACAATGTAATGGAGCGTATCGAGAATGTCCGCAAGACTGGACTTGCCGATGAAATAATTATAGAGGAATATCTTGGACAGAAGATAGACGATATACAAAGATACGATGTCGATATTTTTGCAATCGGTTCGGACTGGGAAGGACATTTCGACTATTTGAAGGAATACTGTGAAGTCGTTTACTTGGAAAGGACAGAAGGAATATCGAGTACGCAACTTCGTAATGAAGATACAGTCCGTTTGGGCATTATCGGTACCGGACGTATTGCCAACCGTTTCTTTCCGGAGGTGCAGTATGTGAACGGTGTCCGGGTTACTGCTGTATACAATCCGGTCAACTTGCCGGAAGCCGATGATTTTGCCGGTAAATATTCCATACCGGTTTCAGCGGCCGATGCGGAAGAGTTCCTGAATAATGTGGATGCCGTTTATGTGGCTTCCCCGCATTTGACACATTACTCCTATGTAAAATGGTTGTTAGAGAACGACAAGCATGTCTTGTGTGAAACGCCGTTGACATTAGTTTCGGAAGAAGCCCGCTCTCTCATTGAACTTGCACGTGAGCGGCATCTCACATTGATGGAGGCAAACAAAACGGCCCATTTTCCGGCCTTTAACCATTTGATAAGCTTGCTGAAATCCGGTCTGATAGGGACGATTGTCGACATAGACGCCTCTTTGTCCACACTCCGGCAGGAAGGACTTCGCGAGATGGATCCCTTGCAGGCGGGAGGCAGTGTCACAGAGAATATATCCTTCGTTTTATTGCCTATATTTAAATTTCTTGGTACCGACTATAAGGATCTCATGTTCTTTTCCTCGTTTAAGGGTGGAGTCGATATTTACACCAAAGGAATTTTACAGTATCCTTCCGCAGTGGCATCTTTTAAGATAGGGTTAGGAGTGAAAACGGAAGGCAACCTGGTGATTTCCGGTACCCGCGGTTACGCTTATGTTCCGGCTCCTTGGTGGAAAACGGATTATTTCGAGCTTCGTTATGAGGATATAAATATGAATAGGAAGTATTTCTATTCATATTCGGGTGAGGGACTTCGCTATGAATTGCAGGAGTTTATATCTTGTATAAACAAGCGTATTCTTACTTCTCACAGGCTGACAACATCCGAAATGATAGCCAGTGCGGGTGTGATTGAACATTTCCGTAATGGGGAGCATATCACATTGTTATAAATAATAATTAACAGTTTAATTAATATAGATTTGGCTAAAAAGGCAACCCAGGGAATTGCATGGAGTGCAATAGAACGTTTCTCTGTGCAAGGAATCCAATTGATTTTAAGTGTCATCATAGCTCGTTTGGTTCAGCCATCGGATTATGGTTTGATTGCTATGCTTTCTATTTTTATGGCTATAGCTCAGACTTTTATTGATTGTGGCTTTTCTAATGCTTTGATACATAAACAACAACGGACGAATATTGATTATTCTACAGCTTTTTATTTTAATGTTTTAATAGGAGTTGTTGTGTATGCAATATTATATGTAAGTTCTCCTTTTATAGCCTCATTTTATAGTGAGCCAAGGCTTGAATTACTAACTAAAGTTATCAGTTTGAATTTAATAATTAATTCATTATCGATAGTTCAGATTACGAAACTAACGGTAGATATGAATTTTAAATTGCAAGCTATTATTTCTTTGGCAGCTGTTGTTGTAAGTGGTGGAGTTGGTGTTTATTTGGCTTATACAGGTTATGGGGTATGGACTTTAGTGGTTCAAACTTTGCTTAACAATATGCTAAATGTTGTTCTACTATGGTGTTGTGTCAGATGGTTTCCTTTGTTATCTTTTTCTTTGAAATCTTTTAAAGAGTTGTTTAATTTTGGTTCTAAACTATTGCTGTCAGGATTATTGGAAACTATATATACCAATCTGTATACATTGGTTATTGGTAAAAAATTCTCGGCAGACCAGGTCGGCTTTTACAATAGGGCTTTCGTCTTTTCTCAATTACCGTCATATAATATAACTTTCATTATAAATAGGGTTATTTATCCTTTATTGTGTGCTCAGCAGGAAAAGCCGGAAATATTGAAGCAACATTACATACATTATTTAAGATTGACTTGCTTGCTGATATTTTCTTTAATGATTGGGTTATGCTGTTTGGCCGACCCGATTATAAATATAGTTTTAACAGATAGGTGGAGTCCTGCTGCTGTGTTATTGCAGTTGTTATGTATTGCCTATATGTGGTATCCTGTGATAAACTTCAACTATTTAGTATTGAATGCAGTAGGACGTACGGATTATGTTTTGAAATCCGAAGTTTTAAAAAAAATCAATTCTGTAGCTGTATTGCTGTTAACCATTCCATTGGGGATAAAAGCTATGTGCGCAGGAATTGCAGTAAGTTTACTTTTCAATGTTTTTGTCGGTATGTTTTTCACCTCTAAGGTTATATCTCTGTCTATGCGAGAACAGTGGAAAGAGTTGCTGCCGGTTTTAACGATTTCAGTATCAATGGGTATATTTATATATGGAGTGGGATTGCTAATAGATAATGCATATGCAAAAGTGGCGATAGAGATTCCTATAGCTGTGCTTTTTGTATTGGCAGGATTATTCATATTTAAATTTAGAGAAAGTATTATATTGGTAAATTACAGCAAAAAAATAATCTGTTATGTCAAAAGTAGAAGATAATAATTGGGTATTCGAAGAAAAGGAAGAAAAAGATTATTCCGTTGAAATTTCATCTTTTGACAGGGTAAAACCTGTCGGGGTTTCAGGATTATTAAGAATCAAGAATGACGCGGATTTTGTTGCTGAGAGTATAGATTCCTGCATTGAGGCATTGGATGAGCTGGTGATAACATATCAGGATAGCGTAGATAATACATTGGACATAATCCTTCAAAAGAAGAAACAATATCCCGATAAGATTAGAATATATTATTATAAGCCTAAAATCTTGTCTCATGAGTTATCTGATGCGGATTATGAACTTGCTACCAGCTATTCTATGGACTCAGTGCATTTGTTAGCCAATTATTATAACTATACTTTATCTAAGGCACAATATCGTTATGCAATGAAGATTGATGCAGATCAGATATACTTTACAGATAAACTCAAGGCTTTTTGTGATTTGTATCGGTGTAAGGAGAAGGTTGCTATCTCGTTGAGTGAAGATATATCATATCAATACTATTTCTTTTTGATACGTCTTTTTGCTAAGCTACCGTTTTTGTTTAACCGTTTTGTCGCTCCGCTTTTTTTCCCTGAAAAGTTGATGACTATGGTTGAACGTTATACAAAAAAGAAGATACAAAATGATAAGGTTATATCCTCTTTTTCTGGTCTGAATATTTTCAAATCGACTCGGATAGGAGTGGCAGCGGGTACATATGATAATGGAGTACAACCACCAATCAATGGTTCTGGCGATCATTTGATTTTCCCAATATCTGGTAAGACTTATTATCAGCCTTTATATGAAAAGGATTTAAACCGAATAGTAGAGATAATGAGAAGCTCTGAAAAAATATATTGGGGAGGATTTCTTTGGTTCCATTTACACGCCATGAGAAAAAATTACCGTAAGGAAAGATACGAACTGTATTGTAAGAATATGATTGAGTTCAATGAATTATTAAATACAAATTTTCTGTCTCTTGAAAAAAAGTACGGTTTCATAATTTCCGGTTTTATGCGCCCTGTTATCTATTCATTTCTCATTGCAGATAAAAATGATTTGAAGAAATATATATCCGATTTTAAAAACAGAATATAGAGATTCTAAAAACATTAGAAACATTAATTTTAAAGTAAAGAAAATATGCGCTTTTTTATAACCAAAACTCTTTTTTATTTGAAAAAGTGTTATCTGTTTAAGATAATGCTTGAACCTTTCTTAAGTTATCACCGAAAATTAGTTATAGCTGAAGAGAAGGTAAAGTTCCTTGAAAACTCGGATGTTGTTTTTAATACAGTTATTCAGCTTCTTAAAAAGAATGGAATACATGTTTGGCTTGACTTTGGGACTTTATTGGGGGCTTATCGTGATTCTGACTTTATAAAAAATGATTTTGATATGGATTTTGGAGCATTTGGTACTGATTATGATAAAATAAAAACACTAATGCAGGAAAACGGCTTCACTTCTGTACGAGAATTTTTTATTGCAGGGCATGAATATGGGAGGGAATTGACCTATAGATATAAGGATGTCAATTTTGATTTCTTTTTTTATTATAAAAAAGATGATACAGACAATCTATATACATATACTTTCAGTTGTCCACCAAATATTTTATTGGAAAAAGGTATTGAGTTACCGGCTATTGTGGCAGAGATAAAAACACCGTGTAAGGGATTTACTGAGATGAATTTTAAAAATACCATTGTGCAAATACCGGCAAATACAGATGAGTACTTGAAGGCTAATTATGGTGAAGGCTATATGACTCCAGATCCTAATTTTAATTATGTAACAGACTCTCCCAATCTAACTTGGTATTCTCAAGAAGAAATATCGGCTAAGTGTATAATATATAATTAAATATTCAATGGAATTATCTATTGTCATTCCTATATACAATGTAGAGGCATATATAGGCCGATGTTTGGATAGTGTTTCTAAAATTTTTGGCTTGGGTTTAGCTTGTGAGGTAATAATAGTCAATGATGGAACGCCTGATGGAAGTATGGCTATAGTAGAAGACTATGCAAAAAAATATCCTCACATAAAGATTATAAACCAAGATAATCAAGGCCTGGGTGAAGCAAGAAATGTCGGTTTACGGCACGCTTGTGGAGAATATGTTTATTTTTTGGATAGTGATGATACTATTAAAGCTGAGAATTTGGTTACTCTTTTCCGTAGTGGGTACAATTCTCTTCCAGATGTTCTTGTAGGCAATTATTCTAATATTGTAGAGGGCGAAAACAGGCATTATCTACCTGCTATAATCGAGGATCAAAGTCGTGTTTATACCGGTGAAGATTATTTTAACCGGTATTACGTAAAATCTATCAATATTTTGGTTGTACAAGGTATTTATAAAAAGAGTTTTCTGCTGGATAATAACCTTTTTTTTACAAAAGGTATTTTTTTTGAAGATGTAAATTGGATGCCTAAAATGTTATTGCATGCTAATGCTATATATTATAAAAACATCTGTATTTATAATTACTACTTGAGGCAAGGCTCTATTATCCGTTCGGAATATACGTTGAAGAAATTTCATGATATATTGTTTATAGCGGAGGACTTGTTAAAATTGAGTAGTAAAAAACTTCGTAGGAAGACTCAAAAAAACATAGGATATTTAGCCATTGTCGGGACAAGTGTTTCGATAGGAAGAATTCTAAAAGACAATAGCCTGACTGTTTCTGATAGGAAAAGCATTGATAGGATTTTCGGATGGGATACCTGCCATTATTTTTATATCCATATATATCTGTGGTTTTATAAAGCTTTTCCTGTTTGGGTTCAAAAAGTTCTGAAATCAAAATATAGTAATTAAAAAAATATCGGTCAATACGATTGCTCTTTATAGGAAATGTTTTCATTTTTGATTTATAATATCATATTATTAAATTCTATTGCTTGTGGATATATTGCAGAATTCAGCAACAATAGGAGTCATCGCATATTGGCTCGTTGGTTATTTTTCTTTACTCTATTTGTTCCTGCTGCAATAAGATACGAGGTTGGTTATGATTATGGGAATTATTCAGAAATATACAATAATTTGGTTGATGCCTATATTGATGAACCAGGTTTTTTGTTGTTGCAAAATTCGGCCCGTTATCTTGATTTAGAGACACAATGGATTTTTATATTGACCTCTTTCGTAATGTATTTTCCTATATCTTTTTGTATTGGGAGAAAAAGCTTTTTTCTAATAAGTTCTTTTTATACTCTGTATGTATATATTGATAGTTTATCTTTTGTTCGTCAATTTTTGGCTGTAACATTCTTAATATGTGCGTTATATTATTATTTATATTCAGACAATAAACTTAAGACATATTTATACGGTATCTCATCCTTGTTATTTCATTTCTCTGCGTTATTTGCATTACTCACTTATCCTTTTAAGAAATTCAAACTAGGCAAGCCGATTTATATCTATGGACTGATATTCATTTTTTATATACTTGTTGTTAAATTTGACTTTATTAATGTGATTTTCACAGTTGCAATGCTATTGATACCCCGTTACGGAGGTTATATGAATACAGACTGGAATTCGGAGGTTGAAATAGGCAGTGGCTTGGGAGTCCTTATTCGACTGTCAATACCTTTTGTTATATTCTTTTTCAGAAAGAAACTATTGGAACAGAATCCTAAAAATCTGTATCTTATATTATTAAATTTAGTTTATGTAATTGTCAATATTCTGACTATAAAGGTACAGATCTTCGGACGTTTAAATACTTTATTCCTCTTTGTGGCTTTGTTCAATATGGCAGCTTTGTATCAGTTGGATTCGAAATATAGGAAACTGGTGGTCTTTTCATTATTTTTATTGTCTGTTTTCTTCTTTGAACGAAATATATTGAATGTGTACCCATACCAGACTATTTTCGGACAATTACTTATTCATTAAAGATTTATTAAAATGCATCCTTTTTTTTCCGTTATAATCCCTTGCTATAACTCTTCCAATTTGATGCAGCGTTGCCTTGCTTCATTGGAAAAGCAAATATTTGCAGACTTTGAGGTTATTTTTATTGACGATTGTTCCACAGACAATACTTATGATTTTTTGCGGACCTTTTGTGAACAGACCAAATTAAATACTCATTTGATACGAATGGAGAAGAATGGTGGTCCGGGTAAGGCAAGAGAAGCGGGAGTTCTTGCCGCTAAAGGAGCATACGTAACATTTATGGATAGTGACGACTGGTATGAAAAATGCTTTTTGGAGAATATTTATCAAAAGCTGTCAACAGATGATTATGATATGATTTTTTTCGACTTTTATCGGAATTATAAAAGTGGTAAAAGGAAGCATATACAGTGTACCCGCTTTTTGGATGAAGCGCGTTCCATTAAAGATTATGTAGCTATAGCTTTTGATTCTTTGTGTGCACTTGTCGTAAAATCGGACATTATAAAGAAAATCAAGTTACCCTCGTTGTATAACTCGGAGGATGCGGCAGCCGTTCCATTATTAATATCTTTATCACATAAGGTTACATATATTCCTACTCCGTTTTATAATTATCTATATCGTGAACAGTCTCTTTCCACTTCTCAAAACAAACGTATTTATCAAGGTTTTGTAGATGCTTTTACTTTCATATATGAAAATGTTTCGGTTGAGTTTGAAGAAGAAAAAACATATAGAGGTATTCATTTGGTTTTATACGGTGCTGTATTTAAGGCAATAGATGCAGGAGTAAATGAAAAAGTTGTTAAGGACATTATATGCAGTTTTGAAAGAAAAATACCTCAGTGGTATGAAAATAAATATATAAAGCTTTTACCATTAAGAAAACGTTGCTTTTTATATTTATTGAGAAAACGCCGTTTTTATATGCTACATCTGTACGTTACAATGCAAAGATTACTTTTAAATTTAAAATAACAAATACATTTATATTCTGAAAACTAATGATAACTTCCTCTATTGTTCTTTATAAGACAGCAAAAGATGAATTGAATACGGTTGTTTCCAGTGTATTGGATAGCTGTATTTCCTTTCTCTATCTGATAGATAACTCCCCTAATAGGGAACTGGAAAGTTTTGTCGCAAAATTTGATAAAAAGAGAGTTTTTTATGTCTTTAACGACCGGAATCTGGGATACGGTGCAGGGCATAACATCGCCATTCGCGAAGCTATAAGGAAAAATGCTTGTTATCATATTGTTTTAAATCCTGATATAAAGTTTAAGGCTGATGCTGTCACGAAAATTTGTGAATACATGAATCAAAACCCCAATGTGGGGCAGGTTATGCCCAAAATCCTTTATTCAGACGGTAACATCCAGTATCTATGTAAGTTGTTGCCTTCTCCAATGGACCTGTTTGGGAGACGTTTTATTCCTATAAAGAAATATAAGGAGAAACGTGCTTATAAATATGAATTGCATGCTATGGGGTATGACAAAATAATGGAGATTCCGGTGCTGTCCGGATGCTTCATGTTTATGCGAGTAGATGTTTTAAAAAAGGTAGGTGGTTTTGATGAACGTTTTTTTATGTATTCTGAGGATGTTGATTTATGCCGTAGAATAGGAGAGGTGTCTAAAACAATGTTCTATCCTATGGCATCTGTGTATCATGGATATGAAAAAGGCTCTTATAAAAGTTGGAAATTATTGAAATATCATATTTGCTCTGCTATTCAATATTTTAATAAGTGGGGATGGGTATTTGATAAAAAGAGAATACAGAGAAACAAAGAATGTCTGGATGCTTTGTCGCAAAAGAAATAGATTAGAATATCCTGGAAGCCTCAGGAAAGGCTGAAATAGATTTAAAAAATATTCAAGAAATATTCAAGAAGGACTCAAGAAAGACTCAAAAATATTCAAGAAAGGGTCGTATCATCACTCCCCAAACGGAGTTTGATATGACCCTTTCATGTTGTTATAGCTACAATCCGTAACTTTTCGGAGCACTCATTTCAGTTGGGCAGCCCCCCATATTCCGCCACCGCATTAAAGCAAGGGCATTCCTTCATCGGATTCAGGTCATGATGCCCCACTACCAGAATTTTCGGAAAAATCCGTTTCAGTTCGCGCAGCAGTGCCACTAACGATGCCCGCTGTGCCGGTGTGCGGGTGTCGGCGGGTGTGCCGCGGATGTCCAGGCCGCCTTCGTAGCAGATGCCTATGGAGTGCCGGTTGTGGTTTTGGCAATGGGCGCCGATTTTCTCCAGCGGGCGGCCGCGGTGAATCTCTCCGTTGCGCGTGATGTAGAAGTGGTAGCCGATGTCGCTGAAGCCGCGGCGGATGTGCTCGCGGCGGCAGTCGTCAAAGCTCAGGCGCACGCCCTGGGGCGTGGCCGAGCAGTGAATGATGACAAGCGTGATGATTCTCATCGGCCTATGCAGGAACTGAAACCGAATACCCCTGCCAGGGCAGTGGCTACTGCTACGATGGTTTTGAGGACAATGCCCCATACGGATTTTGATTTTGTGCTCATGTTCTTCTGGTGTTAATGTTGATAATCTGTTGCTTCTGTTATCCTAACGGATTCTCCTCTTCGCCGTTGCCGCCGCCGGGGGTGCTGCCACCCGCGCCGCTGTTGTCCGGGCTGTACTTGGACGCTTCTTTCAACTGGCCTTCCAGGTTGATTTGGGCATTGCTCAGCTCACCCGTGGCGCGGGCGCGGAGCTTCAGGCCCTTTACGTTGTCCGCCAGGGTGAAGGCGTCGGCAGAGGCAGCGCCTTTACGGCTGACGATGCCGACGGAGAAAATGGCGAGGTCGTCCAGTTTCACGTTCTTCCCGTCCAGGATAAGCTCTTTGGTGCAGGCTATCATGTCGGTAAGCACGCCTTTGATTAAGCCGGCAGAGTAGGGCGTGTTGTGGTTTGACATGTGCTTGGCGAGCTTCTCGGTGTCGAACGTGTCCTCAATCAGGGGACGGGCATACCATAAGCCTTTCAGGGGGTGGTTTTCACCGGTCATTTGATACTTCTTGTAACGAATCATAATCTTTAAGTTTTTGGGTTTTTAAATCTTGTTTTCAACTCTCTTTGTGATCACGTTACGAAGATACGATGCGTGGGAAGAGGGTTTGTCACTTTCGGTTCGTTATGGTCTGTTGTAGGTTGTTATATACGGATATAGATGCGGAAGTGTGGAGATATTTCCGTATCTTTGCTCTGTAAGAACCAAAGAATCAGGGATTATGACGAATTTTAAAATACGCACATTCGGACGCACGGAACTTGCACAGCTTTACTGTCCGGAGTTGTGCCCGCAAGCGGCTTTCCGTAAACTGAACCAATGGATAGACCTCTATCCGAACCTGCGGGAAGAACTGCTTGCCTCAGGGCTTTCGCCAAAATCGAGGACATACACGCCCGCACAGGTAGGGCTGATTGTCGGGGCGTTGGGAGAACCGGGCGAGAACTGACCTCCCCCCGGCAGCCCGACACATACCAACCGCATTTACAACAGAAAAAAACGCCTTTCATAGCCTGAATCCTCCTCTGTCCACTCAAGGATGCTTTGCGTTGCCAAAGGGCTACTCCACGTTGCTAAAGTTCTACTTTACGCCGCCAAAGTTCTACTCTGCAACGCTAAAGTTCTACGCTACGCTGCCGGAGTAGCCCCCGGGAAAACATGAAGCAATCTTTCATTCTTTTTTATCTTCAGTAATGTTACCGGCCGTTTCCGGCAACACCACCTTACCTTCCATCTTTCTTGACTGAAGTCCTTTCTTGACCGAAATCCTTTCTTACCCGGAATCCTTTCTTGCCTCAAAGACCCTCTTATCCGAAACACCTCCCTTTTCCATTCTTCTGTTTTTTTATCGTAAGCATCCGATAAAGTACACATTGTCTTTTTCATAAATAAGAAAAGAGAGTGTGTCAAAATACATTTGATGATTTCTTTTAGGCACGGATTTCGCGGATTTCACGGAAAAAAGAACAAAGAAAATCTGTGTTTTCCGTGTAATCCGTGCCTAAAAAGAAACAAATAGCAAGCGAATGTTAGTTTTGACACACCCTCCTTGTTTCTTCAACATAAATATTTAAACTCCAATTGTATTCGTATTAGACTTCTCCAACTTCCAAACATCAGGAAGAAGTTCACGAACATTTTTCCCGGAGTCCTTTTGCCCTTTTCCTTTTGTTCTTTTATTCTTTTATTCTTCTGCCTCTACCTCCCCTCCGTTCCAAATGTCACAATTGGTACACAACAATCACCCCCGTCGTCGGCTTCGCACACACGCATGTATAGTATATATACAGAAAACATGTAAAAAACAACCACACACAAAAAACTGTCACATCCCGTTTGGGAGAGGTTTCCGGTACGTCCCCTTTCCGTCCACGCTCTCTATCATCCCATGCTTCACCAGGCGTTTGAGCCATGTGGATGCCGTTCCGGGTTTAATGCCCGTTGTTTCGGCCTGCAGCAGGAAGGCAGAGCGGGTAAACTCCCTTTCCATGCTTTGCAGCAGGGCGTCGCGGTCGGCGTTGCTCCGGCGGCTGATTTCGGTTCCGGGCAGGAAGGAGAGGATGTGCGTGGCGTGGCGGTAGAGGCTTTCGGTAAGCTCCAGCACGGAGTTGAAGTCGGCGGGGAGGATGGTCATGTCCCAACGGGTGATGATGCCGTCCTTGAGGTTGTCGCCGGAGATGTCCTTGTCGGGGGTGAGGTGGGGCGAGCGGGCGATGTCGTCCGATTCGAGTACGCGGAGCATGGCCACTACCTGCATGATGCGGCAGATGTTGATGGCAAGGCGGGCTACGCTGCTCGCCATTTCGCTGCCGTTGGCAAGGTGGGAGCGGATGAAGAGGTTGGCGAAGAGGTTGTTGAACAGCTCCTTCTGTTCGGGGGTGAGGCGCAGGGTGAAGAGGCCGCCGGCGGTGATGCGTTTCAGTTGCTCGCGCCACTGCATGCCCAGGCCGGTGAATACGGTTTCGAGGTCGGTATCCTGCCGATCGAACTGGTTCTGCCACTTGTGGATGGCGGGCATGTAGTAGAAGAGCTGGCGCGAGAACAGGCCGTTTTCGGCGGTGGGGATGAGCGGTTTCACCTGGGCGGGAGTGCCCGAGAGCAGGACGGAGAGGTAGCTGCGCTTCACTTCGCGGTACTCGCGGTCGGTGCGGCGGTTGTAGGAGAGGCGGTCGTGGTCGAAGGCCTTGCGCATGGTGTCGCTCCAGTGGCCGTGTTCCGAGCCGATGGCGGTGGAGATGGTGTCGGCTTCGCTCTCGCATATCAGGCCGATGCCTTCGGAGTCCATGATGTTCTGCAGGATGCCTGTGCCGGTGTTGTTGCCCGAGATGAGGAACATGCGGTCGGGCGGCAGTGCGGGCGGGGTGGCCTGCGAGCGCTCCTTGCCCAGCGAGTCGTAGGCGCCCTTCTCCTTGCGGTACTGCTTCATGGCTTCTGCCGTGTGCAGGCGTATCTCGTCGTGGATAGGCTCCACCAGCAGGCGGACGAGGGAGAGCACGCCCTTGCCCGAGGCAGGCAGGGCGACGATGAACGTTTGCAGGCTGGGCGATATCATCTTGCCGCCGTAGGCGCAGCGCACGTGGCTGTTCATGCTGGCGCCCAGCACGGTGACGGCGCCCAGCAGCATGATGTCCTGCTGGGCGCGGGTGGTGCCGTGGGTGGTAATTTCGTTCAGCGGTGCGGGCCAGAGCGTCCGGTTGTCGAAGCAGGGCAGCGGGGTGAGGGGTTCGCTGCCCCGGCAGGTCTCCTCGTCGGCTGCTTCGGGGTCTGCTGCTTCGGGGTAGGATGTTCCGGGGTAGGTTGTTCTGGCATTGGCTGTTCCGGAGTAGGCTGTTCCGGCATTGGCTGCTTCGGCAGGAAGGCTGGCTGCGGGCGTTTCCGGAAATTCTTCCGCAGGCATCTCCGCTCTATTATAATAACCGTGCGCATGCGTGTGTGAGGCGGCGGTATACGGTGCACCCGGCGTACCAAGTGTACCTGCGGGAGCGTCCTGCCGCGGCTTCTCTGCGGGGCGGGGGCGCACGTTGCACAGTTCGGCCAGGTGGAAGGCGGTGCCTATGTGGACGCTGTTGTTGTTTGTTTTCAGGGCGTTGCTGAAGAGCTTGTTTGCCGCGTGCACATCGTATTTGGCAGAGAGGCTGCACAGCATCAGGAAGTCGCTGCGTCCGGCTTCGCCGCAGTCGGTGGCTATGGCGAATGCCAGTTGTACATACTCTCTGTAGGTGGGCGCAATGTCGGCGCCCGCTGCGTGAACCGCTTCCGTGAGGCGGCGCAAATCGGATAGGATATTGGTCATGGGGTTATAAATTATGAGTTATCTGTTATGAATTATGTGCTATGAATTATCTGTTATGAATTATGAGTTATGAGTAATCTGTTATGAGTTATGAATTATGTGCTATGAATTATGTGTTATGAGTTATCTGTTATAAGTTACGAATTATGCACTATAAATTATCTGTTATAAATTATGAGTTATGAATTACTGGTTTTGTAGCAGATTATTTTCCGGCGAAAGATTATTCCGGGTAGCGATGAGCGCACCGGGGTCGTAACTCAGAAAGCAGGCCCGTACGAGGTCCTTGCCGGAAGTATCCACGCCTTTGGAGGAGTTGCGGTTGCCGTCGGCATACACGCACTGCACGTAGTCCATGGCCCATCGGATACTTTCGGCAGCATTCTGGCGCACATCCGGCAGGGCGGGGTCGGGGGTGTAGGGCACGAAGGCTTTTACGCCCTGTCCGCAGGGGCTGATGAAGACCAGCTCCGGCCTAAGAAACGGGTCTTCAAACAGTTGGCGGCGCAACCGGGCGGCTTCGTCAGCGGAGTCGAGGTGGTCGATGTCCACCACTACGAGTCCCGATGCTTCGAGAAGGCTGTCGCTGCGCCGGCGGGCGAACGTGCCGCAGGGGGTGACGTAGGGCAGAAGCTCCTGTTTGAGGGCGCGGTAGGCGGATAGGTCGCCGCTGTCGAATGCCCGGCGCACGCGGTCGGTGAGCAGTTGCAGGCGTGTGTTGGCGGTTATCGTCCGGTACACTTCCTGCAGGGTCATGGTTTTGTAGGGTTTCAGGGTGGCAGGTTTGATGATTTGCCCCGTGCCGCCGTCCTTCACCGGCGAAATGGGGGCGAGGAACAGGGACATTTTGAATTCATTCATTTGTTTACTTGTTTTTTTGGTGCTGATTATTAATTTGTTAATTTTGCATCGCAATTCCCGAATCTTTCAGGGATACCCTTCAAAGTTCGCGATTATAAAACAGATGACCGTACACACATGTATGTACGAAACTTAATAAACCTAAATATTTCCCTTGTATTTTAAATAAAATTAATATTAAAAATGAGTGTAAAAAATGAGGACGGGCAATATCCCTATCTTATGATAGGTGAAGAGCTCCGCTATCTGTTGAAGGCATCCGGCGTGTCTTTGAAAATGATTGCCGACCATGCCGGCATGAGTAATACCACCATTCAGACCCTTTTAAAAGGGGGGATGTGAAAATCAGCGTGCTCATACGCTGGTATAAGGCAATGAAAGCCATCCTGGACGATGAAGAGTTCGAATTGCTGCGGAGACGGGCGCACCGGATAGTGGATAAACTTTGACCCGCGGGCTTTTTATAAATGATTAATTGGTTGATTTTCGGAAAAGAATGCTACCTTTGTAAATAAAAGAAGTAAAGGCTATGTCTGCAAATGAATATATGGAACAATTCTCTCCGCATCTGTTCTGGGATGTGCGCAAAGAGGATATCGACCTCGACGCACATGCGCAATATGTGATACAGAGAGTGCTGGAATATGGCTTGCTGGGCGACTGGAATCTCATTAAGTCATACTACGGATTGCCCAAAATCGTAGAGACCGCAAAGGGATTGAGGAGCTTGGAACCCCGCGCGCTGGCATACATTGCCGCTATTTCAAAAACCCCTAAAGAACAGTTCAGATGCTATACCTGGAAACAGTTGAATCCTCAACCCTGGAACTCCTGAAAAAACTGCAACGGTTGCCGGTGCTTGAGCAAACAAGGTTGGTAGGGGGCACTGCGCTCGCTTTGCAATTGGGGCATCGCAAATCTATTGATTTGGATTTTTTCGGTACGATAGATTGTGAGGCTGAATATTTGCGGGAATCAATAGCAGGAATAGCTTCGCTGACCATTTTGAAGGAATCTCCCCATATACACATCTATATAGTAGATGGAATCAAGGTTGATATTGTAAATTATAAATACCCTTGGCTTGATGATGTTGTCCTGGAGCAGGGGCTTCGCCTGGCGAGTGTAAGCGATATTGCGGCTATGAAGATTACTGCAATCATAGGCAGGGGTACAAAGAAAGATTTTATAGATATCGCTTTCTTGCTGCATCACTTTTCATTAGAGGAAATCCTGCATTTCTATGCAGCCAAATACAACGACTCCTCTGTTTTCATGGCAATGAAAAGCTTGGCCTATTTTGACGATGCAGAGGCAGACCCTATGCCGGATATGTTTGTAAATCAGTCATGGCAACAGGTAAAAGCGTATATACTCTCGAAGATTTCCTGAAATTTTTCCCTTTCTACAGGAAAATCTTATTAACTTTGCGGGTCACTTTTGGAAACAATAAAAAAATAATGATATGAATATCTCTTATAACTGGTTGAAAGAGTATGTGGATTTCGACCTGACACCGGATGAAGTAGCCGCCGCGCTCACTTCCATAGGACTGGAAACGGGAAGCGTGGAAGAGGTGCAAACCGTTAAAGGCGGACTGGAAGGCCTGGTCATCGGCGAAGTGCTGACGTGCGAGCCCCATCCCAACTCGGACCACATGCACATCACTACCGTAAACCTGGGACAGGGAGAACCTGTGCAGATAGTATGCGGCGCAGCCAACGTGGCAGCCGGACAGAAAGTGGTGGTGGCCACTTTGGGTACAAAACTTTATGACGGTGATGAATGCTTCACAATCAAGAAATCCAAACTCCGCGGCGTAGAGTCCAACGGCATGATTTGTGCCGAAGACGAAATAGGCATCGGCACAGACCATGCGGGCATCATCGTACTGCCCGAAACAGCAGTGCCGGGCACGCTTGCCAAGGACTATTACAACATCAAGAGCGACTACGTGCTGGAGGTGGACATCACGCCCAACCGCGCCGATGCCTGCTCGCACTACGGCGTGGCGCGCGACCTGTACGCCTACCTGGTGCAGAACGGCAAGCCCGCCGCCTTGAAGAAACCCTCTGTGGAGGCTTTTGCCGTCGATAACCACGACCTCGACATCCGGGTGACGGTAGAGAACAGCGAAGCCTGCCCGCACTATGCCGGTGTCACCGTGAAAGGCGTCACCGTAAAGGAAAGCCCCGAATGGTTGCAGAACAAGCTCCGCATCATCGGCCTGCGCCCTATTAATAATGTGGTGGACATCACGAACTACATCGTCCACGCATTCGGCCAGCCGCTCCACTGCTTCGATGCGGACAGGATTAAGGGCGGCGAGGTCATTGTAAAGACCCTGCCCGAAGGCACTCCCTTCACTACCCTGGACGGCGTGGAACGCAAGCTCAACGGACGCGACCTGATGATTTGCAACCGGGAAGAGCCCATGTGCATCGCCGGAGTGTTCGGCGGACTGGATTCAGGCTCCACCGAAACCACGAAGGACGTCTTCCTCGAAAGCGCTTATTTTCACCCCACCTGGGTGCGTAAGACCGCCCGCCGCCACGGCCTGAATACGGATGCTTCCTTCCGCTTTGAAAGAGGCGTCGACCCCAACGCCACCCTTTACTGCCTGAAACTGGCGGCACTGATGGTGAAGGAACTTGCCGGCGGCACCATCTCTTCCGACATTAAGGATGTATGCGCCGCTCCCGCCCGCGACTTCCGGGTGGAACTCTCTTACGGGAAGGTACACGCGCTGATAGGCAAGGAGATTCCGGCAGAGACGATAAAGAGCATCGTGACGAGCCTGGAGATGAAGATTGTAGGCGAAACGGCAGAGGGCCTGACGCTCGACGTGCCGCCATACCGCGTGGATGTGCAGCGCGACTGCGATGTGATAGAGGACATCCTCCGTATTTACGGATATAATAATGTGGAGATTCCCACAGCCTTGAAGTCCAGCCTGACAACGAAGGGCGAGTGCGACAAGTCCAACCGTCTGCAGAACCTGGTTGCCGAGCAACTGGTGGGCTGCGGTTTCAACGAAATCCTGAACAACTCGCTGACGCGCGCCGCCTATTACGACGGACTGGAATCTTATCCCGCCAAGAACCTCGTGATGCTGATGAACCCGCTCAGCGCCGACCTGAACGCCATGCGCCAGACACTGCTTTTCGGCGGACTGGAGAGCATCGCGCACAATGCCAACCGCAAGAATGCCGATTTGAAATTCTTTGAGTTCGGCAACTGCTATTACTTCAACGAAGAGAAGCGTAACCCCGAAAAGGCGCTCGCTCCTTATTCCGAAGACTATCACCTGGGCCTGTGGATTACCGGCAAGAGAGTGTCCAACTCATGGGCGCATCAGGACGAGGACAGTTCGGTGTACGAGCTGAAAGCGTATGTAGAAAACATATTTGCCCGTCTGGGCTTGCAGATGCACGACCTGGTAGTGGGCAACCTTACGGACGATATTTACGCCGCTGCCCTGTCCGTGCAGACAAGGGGGGGCAAGCGCCTTGCCACGTTCGGCGTGGTGACGAGGAAGCTCCTGAAAGCGTTCGACATCGACAACGAGGTGTACTATGCCGACCTGAACTGGAAAGAGCTGATGAAGGCCATCAGGAACGTGAAGGTAAACTATACCGAAATCTCCAAATTCCCGGCCGTGAAGCGCGACCTCGCTTTGCTGATTGACAAGAAGGTGCAGTTTGCCGAAATCGAGAAGATTGCCTACGAAACGGAGAAGAAGCTGCTGAAAGAAGTCTCCCTCTTCGACGTCTATGAAGGCAAGAACCTGGAAGCCGGCAAGAAATCGTATGCCGTAAGTTTCCTGTTGCAGGACGAGAATGCCACACTGAACGACAAGCAGATTGACAAAGTGATGCAGAAGCTGATTGCCAACCTGCAGAACCGACTGGGAGCCGTGTTGCGGTAAAAACAAGCTGACCCGCTATGAAGAAGTATGATATAAAACCGGATCACCATATCAGAGCCAAAAGAGCGTCTCTGACGGGCCTGACCATAGGGCTGCTCCTCTTGTTTCAGGCAGTAAGGGTGCTTTGGCACTTCCCTGAGAACGAGGGCTGGAGAAATGCCCTGGCAGGGGTGAGCGGTCTGATATGGCTGCTGCTGTGCGGCGCGTCATATTGGAGGTATCGGAAACTGACGCGACAGTAAAGACAGAAACCAATTAAAGAACAAATTAAAATATACAATCCAATGGGAAGAGCGTTTGAATATAGAAAAGCTGCCAAATTGAAAAGATGGGGTCACATGGCTAAGACCTTTACAAGACTGGGTAAACAAATTGCTATTGCGGTGAAAGCCGGCGGACCCGAACCGGAAAACAACCCTGCACTGCGTTCGGTTATCGCTACCTGCAAGCGCGAGAACATGCCGAAGGACAACATCGAGCGTGCCATCAAGAATGCAATGGGCAAGGATCAGAGCGACTACAAGAGCATGACCTACGAGGGATACGGACCTCACGGTGTGGCCGTATTCGTGGATACACTGACCGATAACCCCACCCGCACGGTGGCCGATGTGCGCAGCGTGTTCAACAAGTTTGGCGGAAATCTGGGCACAATGGGCTCACTGGCTTTCCTGTTCGACCACAAATGCGTGTTCACTTTCAAGAAGAAAGACGGCATGGATATGGAAGAATTCATCCTCGACATGATCGATTTCGACATCGACGAAGACTACGAAGAGGACGAAGAAGAAGGCACAATCACCATCTACGGTGACCCGAAGAGCTACGCAGCCATCCAGAAGCACCTGGAAGAGGGCGGCTTTGAGGATGTGGGCGGTGAGTTTACCTACATCGCCAACGACCTGAAAGATGTGGAGCCTGCACACCGCGAGACCATCGACAAGATGGTGGAACGCCTGGAAGAGTTTGACGACGTGCAGACGGTGTACACCAACATGAAGCCGGAAGAAAGCGAAGAGTAATGACGTATACTTACAAGACCAAAGGCACGTGCAGTACCAATATCGAGCTTGAGGTGGAAGACGGCATCGTGCGGAACATCGCGTTCTGGGGCGGATGCAACGGCAATCTGCAAGGGTTGTCGCGCCTGGTTGCCGGGATGCCGGTGAAAGAGGTGATTTCACGCCTGGAAGGTATCCGCTGCGGCGGACGTCCCACTTCCTGTCCCGACCAGTTGTGTAAGGCATTGCACGAGATGGGGTATTGATTCTGCTGCTCTGATTGAAGGTGTAAGAGGGGGTGATGATTTTTTAGGCACGGATTACGCGGATTTCACGGATTTTCTTAATTCTTTTTTTATCAAAATCCGTGAAATCCGCGTAATCCGTGCCTAAAAGAAATCGTCAAGTGTATTTCAACCACTCTCTTTCAGAGACCTTGTGAACTTCACGGACTTCACGGAAAGGAAATCAGGAAAAGCTGTGTTTTCCGTACGGGTATATTCATCCCACGAGGTGGATAAATTTGTCTTGCGGGATGAATTTATCCGTCTCGTGGGATGATTTTTTGGTTGGCAAGGCAACGTGTCTGCCATTTTGAACCAACTTATGGTGCATTTGTTTTTTATTTGAGTACTTTTACATCCTCAAAACAAGAACAACATAATAATGAAGAATATTTTTAAAGACTTGCAACGGAAAGACCACAAACGCTATTTGGGTGGTCTGGACGTGTTCAGATATATCGGACCGGGACTGCTGGTGACGGTAGGTTTCATCGACCCCGGAAACTGGGCGTCGAATTTTGCGGCGGGGTCGGAGTTCGGCTACTCGCTGCTGTGGGTGGTGACGCTCTCTACCGTCATGCTGATAATCCTGCAGCACAACGTGGCGCACCTGGGCATCGTAACGGGACTGTGCCTGTCGGAAGCCGCCACGCAGTACACTCCCAAATGGGTGTCGCGCCCTATATTGGGTACGGCGGTGCTGGCTTCCATATCTACTTCCCTTGCCGAAATATTGGGCGGGGCCATTGCACTGCAAATGTTGCTGGACATCCCCATTATATGGGGTTCGGTGCTGACCACGGTTTTCGTGTCCATAATGCTTTTCACCAACTCCTACAAGAAGATTGAAAGGGCCATCATCGCCTTCGTATCCGTCATAGGGCTTTCGTTCATCTACGAGCTTTTCCTTGTCAGGATAGACTGGCCTGTGGCGGTGCAGGGGTGGGTGACTCCTTCGTTCCCTCAGGGGAGTATGCTCATTATCATGAGTGTGCTCGGAGCCGTGGTGATGCCCCATAACCTGTTTCTCCATTCGGAGGTGATACAGAGCCACGAGTACAACAAGCAGGATGATGCCTCTATCCGCAGGGTGCTGAAGTACGAATTGTTCGACACGCTCTTCTCCATGATTGTGGGATGGGCCATTAACAGTGCGATGATTCTGCTGGCCGCCGCCACTTTCTTCAAGGGCGGGATTCAGGTGGAGGAGTTGCAGCAGGCGAAGTCGCTGTTGGACCCGTTGCTGGGCAGCAGCGCCGGCGTGGTGTTTGCGCTGGCATTGCTGATGGCGGGCATCTCCTCGACAATTACGAGCGGCATGGCGGCAGGTTCCATCTTTGCCGGTATCTTCGGCGAGTCGTACCACATTAGGGACAGCCACTCGCAGGTGGGGGTAATCCTGTCGTTGGGCATCGCGCTGCTGTTGATTTGTTTTATCGGCGACCCGTTCAAGGGACTGCTGATTTCGCAGATGATACTGAGCATCCAGTTGCCGTTTACGGTGTTCCTGCAGGTGAGCCTCACCTCGTCCCGCAAAGTGATGGGGCAGTATGTGAACAGTAAATGGAGCACATTCGTGCTCTATACGATTGCCGCCATCGTGACGGTATTGAATGTGATGCTGCTGATATCGAGTTTGTAATGAATGCCGCTTGCCGGACGAACGATTGCAACCTGACGAATGATTGCAAGCGGGCGAATGATTGCTGCCGGACGAATGATTGCAAGCTGACGAACGATTGCTGCCGGGCGGATAATTAAAAAAATATATATACGGAAATGAAGATTATAACCTATAACGTAAACGGTTTGCGGGCCGCCGTGTCCAAGGGGTTGCCCGAATGGCTGGCAAAGGAACAGCCGGATGTGCTGTGCCTGCAGGAAACCAAATTGCAGCCGGAGCAGTATCCTGCGGAGGCGTTGGATGCATTGGGATACAGGCATTATCTGCATTCAGCCCGGAAGAAAGGGTATAGCGGAGTCGCCATCCTGACGAAACGCGAGCCGGACCATGTGGAATACGGCATGGGCATGGAGGAGTACGATAGCGAAGGACGGTTTGTCCGTGCCGATTACGGCGACCTGTCCGTGGTGAGCGTCTATCACCCTTCGGGAACGAGCGGCGACGAGCGCCAGGCCTTTAAGATGGAGTGGCTGGAACACTTCCGGCGCTATGCGGTGGAACTGCTGCGCACCCGTCCCAAGCTGGTTTTGTGCGGGGACTATAACATCTGCCACGAGGCGATAGACATTCACGACCCGGTGCGCAATGCCACCAATAGCGGCTTCCTGCCCGAAGAAAGGGAGTGGATGACCCGTTTTCTGAACGAGGGCTTCATCGATACCTTCCGCCTGTTGCACCCCGACAGCCGGGAGTACACCTGGTGGAGCTACCGCTTCAACTCGCGGGCGAAGAACAAAGGCTGGCGTATCGACTATTGCATGGCAAGCGAGGCGGTGCGTCCGATGCTGAAAGAGGCGCGTATCCTGAACGATGCCGTACATTCGGATCATTGCCCCATGATGTTGGAATTAACAGATTAAGATATGACGATGAAAGACAGAGTGGAAAAAGCCGTTGAACTGTTCAAGAGCGGCTATAATTGTTCGCAGTCCGTCGTGGCTGCCTTTGCAGATATGTATGGTTTTACACAGGAACAGGCGTTGCGCATGTCCGCCTCGTTTGGCGGCGGTATCGGACGGATGCGCCAGACGTGCGGCGCCGCCTGCGGCATGTTCCTGCTGGCGGGACTGGAGAAAGGTGCCGTAGACGGCAAGGATCGTGAGGGCAAAGCCGCCAACTATGCGCTGGTGCAGCAGCTTGCCGAGGAATTCAGGAAACGCAACGGCTCGATGATTTGCGCCGAACTGTTGGGACTGAAGAAGCCCGAAGGCTCTTCCACCCCCGAAGCCCGCACGGAGCAGTATTACGCCAAGCGTCCCTGCGCCAAAATGGTGGAAGAGGCGGCGGCAATATGGGCGGAGTATCTGGAAAAACAGCGGAAATAGGGCAAATCGTGCCGTTTCTCCGGCTGAAAATGGAAAAAAATAAGAGTTAACGTGCTATATAACATAAAAATAACTATCTTTGCCGCCGAAATAAAATCGGTCTTCTCCGTAGGGGGAAACGGATTTTCAAGCATGTCTAACTAAAAACAAAGAGAAAATGTTAAAAGAAAAAGCCGGTGAAATCGCAGGAAAAATTTGGAACGCACTGAATGAAACCGAAGGTTTAACCGCAAAACAAATCAAAAAAGCTACAAAATTGGTGGATAAAGATTTGTTCCTGGGTCTTGGATGGTTATTGAGAGAGGACAAAATCTCTACTCAAGAAGTTGAAGGCGAACTGTTTGTGAAGCTGAACTAAGAAAGTGATTGGAATGTTATAAAAAATGCGTTGATACATTGGATATGTTATCAACGCATTTTTTTTGTGCGCTCCTTTTCGTATCTTTGTCCAAGATACACTATCTTTGCACTCCAAAAACTTTAGAAACGAATGAAAAAGAATATACGTAACTTTTGTATCATAGCCCATATCGACCATGGCAAATCTACTTTGGCCGACCGCCTGTTGGAGTTCACCAATACCATCCAAGTAACCGAAGGACAGATGCTGGATGATATGGATTTGGAAAAGGAGAGAGGTATCACCATCAAGAGCCATGCCATCCAGATGGAGTATGTGTACAAGGGCGAGAAGTATATCCTGAACTTGATTGACACTCCGGGACACGTGGACTTCTCCTACGAGGTGTCGCGCTCCATCGCCGCCTGCGAGGGCGCACTGCTCATTGTGGATGCTTCGCAGGGCGTGCAGGCGCAGACCATCTCCAACCTTTACATGGCCATCGAGCACGATTTGGAGATTATCCCCGTTATCAACAAATGCGACATGGCAAGCGCCATGCCCGAAGAGGTGGAGGATGAAATCGTGGAACTGCTCGGCTGCAAGCGCGAAGAGATTATCCGCGCTTCCGGCAAGACGGGCATGGGTGTGGAGGAAATCCTTGAGGCGGTAGTCGAGCGCATCCCGCATCCCGAAGGCGATGAGGAAGCGCCTTTGCAGGCACTGATTTTCGACTCCGTATTCAACTCGTTCCGGGGCATCATCGCCTATTTCAAGATTGTGAACGGCGTGATTCGCAAAGGAGACAAAGTGAAGTTCTTCAATACGGGCAAGGAATACGATGCGGACGAAATCGGCGTGCTGAAGATGGACATGGTTCCCCGTCAGGAGCTGCGTACGGGCGACGTGGGGTATATCATTTCGGGTATCAAGACTTCCAGGGAAGTGAAGGTGGGCGACACGATTACGCACATAGCCCGTCCGTGCAAGGAAGCGATTGCCGGCTTCGAGGAAGTGAAGCCGATGGTCTTTGCCGGCGTATATCCCATTGAGGCGGAAGACTTCGAGGATCTGCGCTCTTCGCTGGAGAAGTTGCAGTTGAACGACGCCTCGCTGACCTTCCAGCCCGAATCGTCACTGGCGCTGGGCTTCGGTTTCCGTTGCGGATTCTTAGGACTGCTCCACATGGAGATTGTGCAGGAACGCCTGGACCGCGAATTCGATATGAACGTGATTACCACCGTGCCGAACGTGTCGTACAACATCTACGACAAGCAGGGGCACATGACCGAGGTGCACAATCCCGGCAGCATGCCCGACCCCACCCTGATAGACCGCATCGAAGAGCCTTATATCCGCGCTTCGGTGATTACCGCCACGGACTATATCGGCCCCATCATGACGCTCTGTCTGGGCAAGCGCGGCGAACTGGTGAAGCAGGAATACATTTCCGGCAATCGCGTGGAGATATACTATGACATGCCGCTGGGCGAAATCGTCATCGACTTCTACGACAAGCTGAAAAGCATCTCCAAGGGATACGCCTCTTTCGACTACCATGCCAACGGCTTCCGCCCGTCCAAGCTGGTGAAACTGGATATTCTCCTGAACGGCGAACCGGTGGATGCCCTTTCCACCCTGACGCACTTTGACAACGCATACGAGCTGGGACGCCGCATGTGCGAGAAGCTGAAGGATCTGATTCCGAGACAGCAGTTCGACATCGCCATCCAGGCGGCCATCGGCGCCAAGATTATCTCCCGCGAAACAATCAAGGCTGTACGCAAGGATGTTACGGCCAAGTGCTACGGCGGCGACGTGAGCCGTAAGCGCAAGTTGCTCGAGAAGCAGAAACGGGGCAAGAAGAGAATGAAGCAAATCGGTAATGTGGAAGTGCCGCAGAAAGCATTCCTGGCGGTGCTGAAACTGGATTAGCGGTTTGCTGCCGAACCAATCATATCTTTCGGGGGTTGTTCTTTCATGATAGGGCTGCCCCCTTTTTTGTCTTTTTCCGAAAATGAACGAACCCTTCAATTAAAATACTTATGATTATCCTACGTACCGTAAAAAACATTTCGTCGCTGAACATAGCAGCGAGCGTGCTTTTGTTTCTGGCGGCTATCCTGGCCGCTGTGGTTGCCAACTCGTCCCTGTCGCCCGTATACCAGGATTTCCTGCTTCAGGAGCTGCATCTGCGCATCGGCAACTTCAATCTGTTTTCGCACGGCGGGCATCCGCTGAAGATGATAGAATTCATTAACGACTGCCTGATGACCGTTTTCTTTCTGGCAGTGGGCCTGGAGATAAAGCGCGAACTGCTGGTGGGGGAACTGTCCTCTGTGCGGAAAGCGGCTTTGCCTTTTATTGCGGCATGCGGGGGGATGGTGGTTCCGGTTGTCATCTATGCGTTGTCGGTTGCCTCCGGCACTCCCGAAACCCGGGGGATGGCTATCCCGATGGCCACGGACATTGCTTTCTCATTGGGCGTGCTCAGTTTGCTGGGCAAGCGTGTGCCGTTGAGCCTGAAAATATTCCTGACGGCATTTGCCGTGGTGGACGACATCGGCGGCATACTGGTCATCGCATTGTTCTATAGCGCTGACGTGGCATACGGATACCTGATTGCGGCGGCTGTCCTGTACGTGTTCCTCTACTATATGGGTAAGTTCGGCGTAACGCAGAAGATATTCTTCCTCTTCTTCGGTGTGATTATCTGGTATCTGTTCCTGCAATCGGGCATACACAGTACGATTTCGGGCGTGATACTGGCGTTTGTGATACCGGCGCGTCCGCGCTTGGATGCGGGCAAATACATCGAGCGGATTCGCGACATCATCGGGGAGTTCCCGGTTTCCAAGTCGGATAATATCGTGCTGACCAATGCGCAGATTGCCACGTTGAAGCAGGTGGAGCGGGCATCGGATTATGTTATCAGCCCGTTGCAGTCGCTGGAAGATAACCTGCACGGGGCGGTGAGTTTCGTGATACTGCCGCTGTTTGCCTTTGCCAATGCCGGTGTGGTGTTCAGCGGTAGCGGCAGCATTGTGGGGGATGTGAGCATCGCTGTGGCGGCTGGCTTGCTGCTGGGCAAGTTCCTGGGGATATACCTGTTTACGTGGCTGGCGGTGAAGAGCGGCGTGGCGCTGATGCCGGCGGGGATGAACTGGAAGAATATAGCGGGCGTCTCCCTGCTGGGCGGTATCGGGTTTACCGTATCGTTGTTCATTGCCAACCTTTCCTTTGCGGACGAATATCCGGAATTGCTGAACCAGGCGAAATTCGGGGTGCTTGTAGGGACGGTGCTTGCCGGGGTGCTGGGGTATGTGGTGCTGAATTGGGTGCTGCCGAAGAGGGAGAAGTGAGGTGGTTTGTTCCGGGGAGATTTTTAGGCACGGATTACGCGGAATTACACGGATTTAGGGAGTTACGCGGATTAGTACGGATTATACAGAATTTACGAACTACACAGAATTTACGGATTTAATACGGATTACACGGACTTCATGGAAATGTAAAAGAAGGGTAATATTGTCCGAAAGAACAAAGAACAAAGTAAATCCGTGAAATTCCGTGTAATCCGTGCCTAAAATAGAATAATATTACTCCTTGATATGAATCAGCAGATTTGCCAGAATAGCTGTTATCCCGCCCGTTGTGATGCCGGATGCGAAGATGTTCCGCAGCGTTTCCGGCAGTTGGCACAGTATTTCGGGAACCAGCTCCACACTGAGGCCAAGTGAGAAACTGACAGCCATGACAAGAGTAGCCTTCCGATTGATTTCCTGCGCTGCAATGATGCGGATGCCTGCCGCCGCCACCGTACCGAACATCAGCAGAGTAGCGCCGCCCAATACGGGTTCGGGCATCAGTGAAAACACCAGTCCCACGGCAGGGAACAGGCCGAGCAGTACAAGAAAGGCTGCGATGTAATAGCCCACATACCGGCTGGCAACCCCGGTCAGTTGTATCATTCCGTTGTTCTGTGCAAAGACGGAGTTGGGGAAGGAGTTGAGCGCACCCGCCAGCATGGAGTTGAAGCCGTCGGCAAGGATACCGCCCGAAGCACGCTTTACGAAAGTGTCTCCTTCCACCGGTTCGCCGGAGATAAGGGAGTTGGCGGTGATGTCGCCGTATGCCTCGATGGCGGTAATCATGAAAATAAGTCCCAGGGCGATGATGGTGGACAGGTCGAAGTCCAGTCCGTAGCGGAAAGGCATCGGCAGGTTGAAGCCGCCGTAGCTTTGTATCGAGGAGAAGTCGATGATGCCCATGAACCAGGCTGCGATGTAGCCTATCACCAGTCCGATGACGATGGAACTCATGCGCAGGTAGCGGTTGGAACTCCGGTTGAAGGCGATGATAAGCAGCAGTACCGCCGCCGCAAGGCCCACATGGCGGAAACTGCCGAAGCTGCCGTCCGCCTGTGCCGTGGCTCCGCCGCCGCAGGCTGTGATTCCTACCTTTATCAGGCTCATTCCGATGAGGGTGACTACGATGCCGGATATCAGCGGCGTGATAATCTTCTTTGTGTATTTCAACACCCGGCTTATCAGCATCTCCACGCTTGAAGCCGCCATGCAGGAACCGAAAATCAGGGGAAGCCCGCCCAGCATTCCGGCAGAGATGATGGGACCTATGAACGAAAAGCTGGTTCCCTGGATGCAGAGCAGCCCCGTGCCCAGTCCGCCGAACCTGCGGCATTGGATAAACGTGGATATGCCGGATGCGAACAGCGCCATCGAAACCAGGTAGCCGGTGGTTTCCGCATCGAGCTTCAATGCGCCCGCAATGATGAGCGGCGGGGTGATGATGGCTACGAATATGGCGAGCAGATGTTGCAGCGCAGCGAAGAAAGCTTCCTTAAAAGGCGGCTTGTCGTTCAAGCCGTAAATCAGTCCGTTTCCCTGTTGTTTTTCCATCGCTCCGGGTTATCTGATTTTGATTTCACAGTTGTCAAGGCTTTCGATGATGGCAAGCGATTCTACATGAATGCCCTGGCTGCGCAGCTCGTCACCACCATGCTGGAAGGCTTTCTCTATGATGAATCCCATGCCCACCAGTTCCGCGCCAGCCTGCTTCACCAGGTCCATGATGCCTTTGGCTGCGTTTCCGTTGGCAAGGAAGTCGTCGATGAAAAGCACCTGGTCGCCGGGCGCGAGGAAATCCTTGCTGACGCACACGTCGTACGAGCGTTGCTTGGTGAACGAATACACGGAAGTAACCAGCATATTCTCCATCGTGCTTGGTTTCTTCTTCTTGGCAAACACTACGGGCAGCTCCAGCAGATAGCCCACCATGATGGCGGGAGCGATGCCGCTGGCCTCGACGGTGATAATCTTGTTGATACTGGTAGAGGCGAAACGTCTTACAAACTCCACGCCGATGGATTTCATCAGTATCGGGTCCATCTGGTGATTGATAAAGTTATCCACTTTCAGTATGCCTCCCGGATAGCATTTTCCGTCTTTGAGAATACGGTCTTTTAAAGTTTTCATAATGTATCAAGTCTTGTCTTAAGAGTTATTTATTGTCTTCTTGTTCTGCATCTTCCTGTATCTCCTCTTTGGGCAGCAGCCTTGCCGAGATGCGCTTCTTCGGGGTGAGGCTCATGTCCTTCAGCATTTCAGCCTGGCGCACTACGCTGCCGTTGCCTTCGGAGAGCTGGTTGAGGGCTTTGTCGTAGTCTTTCTGCAAGGTTGCCATGCGGTCGCCGAGGGTGAGGAAGGTGTCGGTAAAGCCTACAATCTTTTCGTACAGGGCAGTGCCGCGCTTGATGATGGCCTGCACGTTTTTCACCTGGTTTTCCCGCTTCCACAGGTCGAGCGAGAGGCGCAGGGCGCTGATGAGGTTGGTGGGGCTCATCAGTACCACCTTCTTGTTGTAGGCATACTCCCAAAGGTTGGCATCGCTCTGGATGGCGAGCAGGTATGCGCCCTCCGTGGGGATAAACATCATGACGAAGTCCGGCGCCTTGATATCGTAGTGCGAATAGTCCTTCCGGCTGAGCTCGTCGATGTGGTTGCGGACGGACTGCAAGTGTGCCTTGAGCCAGCGCGCCTGCTCGTCGCGGTCTTCGGCGGAGGTGTAGGCGGCGTAGGCGGTGAGGGAGACTTTAGAGTCGATTATCATCTCGCGCTCGTCGGGATACCTGATGAGGATGTCGGGCTGCATCTTCTGTCCGCTCTCTTCGCTGACAATCGCTTCGCCGCGCTCGTCTTTCAGGAACTCCTGGCGGAAATAGTGCTCGCCCTCAATCAGGCCGGATGCCTGCAAGAGGCGTTCCAGAATCATTTCGCCCCAGTTGCCCTGCATCTTGGAGTCGCCCTTCAGGGCGCGGGTCAGGTTGTTGGCATCCTCGCTGAGGCGGTTGTTCAGTTCCACCAGCTCCTTAATACGTTCGCCCAGCGAGAAGCGCTCTTTGGCTTCGGTGCTGTACACCTGCTCTACTTTTTCCTTGAAGTCCTTAATCTTCTCGTCGAGCGGGCGCAGCAGGTTGCCCAGATGCTCGGCGTTCAGTCTGGTAAAATCCTCGGTCTTGCTTTGGAAGATGCGGTTCGAGAGGTTCTCGAACTCAGTGTTCATACGCTTGTGCAGGGCTTCGGCCTCTTCTTTCTGTTCGGCGAGGCGTTGTTCCCATTGCCGTTGCTGCTGGGCGATGCGCTCGCCGAAGGAATGTTCCTGCTGGGCAAGGCGTTCGTTGAAACTGCGTGCCTGTTCGGCGAGGCGTTCGGCAAACAGCCGCTCCTGTGCATCCAGGCGTTCCGAAGCCTGGCGGGCGGCTTCCTGCAAACGTTCCTCGGCAATGGAGCGTTCGCGGGCGATGCGTTCTTCGGCGGTGCGGTTCAGCAGGGCTTCACGCTCTCCGGCGGCTTCTACCTGGGTCTTCAGGGCAGCGGCTTTTCTGCCGGCCGTCAGATAGCCGATAACGGCTCCTGCGATAATCCCGGCGGGTAATAGGATGATATTCATAATTGCATATAAGGAAATAAAGTTTCGGCAGGCGGTACGGGCAATACCATCGGGCGGTACGGGAAATACCAATAGTTGGTATGAAGAATACCAACGGTTGGTACAGACAATACCAAAGCGTGGTACAAGGAGTACCAACCGTTGGTACGGAGTGTACCGCACGGGGGGACATCTTGCGGCCTGCCGTCTTGCATCTATTGTGTCAGTATCTCGTTTCCGTCTTCGGTGATAAGAATCATGCTTTCCCACTGGGCGGAAGGCAGACCGTCGTCCGTGCACACCGTCCAGCCGTCGGCTTCGTCAATGAATACCTCGTAGCTGCCCATGTTAATCATCGGCTCGATGGTGAACGTCATGCCCGGTACTATCAGCATGCCCGTGCCGCGTTTGCCGAAGTGCTCCACGTCCGGCTCTTCGTGAAACTTGATACCCACGCCATGCCCGCAAAGGTCGCGCACCACGCTGTAGCCGTTCTTCTCGGCATGCTCCTGGATGGCGGCGCCCACATCGCCCAACCGTGCCCAGGGCTGTGCAGCCTGTATGCCGATGTCGCGGCACTCCCTGGTCACCTGTACCAGGCGTTGTATTTCGGGGCTGACTTCCCCGATCATATACATGCGCGATGCGTCGGAGAAATACCCTTTGTAGATGGTAGACACGTCTACGTTTACAATATCTCCGCTGCGCAGGAATTCCTTTGTGCTGGGGATGCCGTGGCACACCACATCGTTGATGCTGACGCATACGCTCTTCGGAAAGCCTTCGTACAGGAAGGGAGCGGGGATGGCGTCGTGGTCTGTCGTAAAGCAGTATACCATGTGGTCTATCTCTGCCGTGGACATTCCCTCGCGGATATTCTCCGAGATGTAATCGAGCAGGGCGGTGTTTATCCTTGCGCTTTCGCGTATGCCTGCCAGTTGCTCTTCCGTACGCAGCAGATGGCGTGACGGCAATTTGTATCCTTCTCTTTTATAATGCTGTATCTTGGCTTCTACTTCATCGGAATAGTTTTTAGGAGCAAACCGGACTCCTTTTACGAACTTCTTCATGTTTGCATATTTTATAAACGATGTGCAAAAATACGAATAATTTGGGTGTGCGTATTTATAATGCTTGAATAATTAGAAACTAATCTGTACTTTTGTTTCCCTCAACAACCGAATAAATGTAATGAATATGTATGAATGGGCCGATGAAATGAACTGTGCCGTAACCGTATGCGACACGCAGGGAATCATCCTTTATATGAACGAGAAGGCATGCCGCACGTTTGCCGGGCACGGAAACCTGATAGGCAGGAATCTTTTTGACTGCCACAGTCCGAAATCGCAGGAAAAGATACGCGAACTCCTGGAGACGGGTGGCGTAAACGCCTATACGATAGAGAAAAAAGGTGTCAGGAAAATGATTTATCAGACCGCGTGGAAGCGTGAGGGTGTGGTATGCGGACTGGTGGAAATATCCATGGAGATACCCGGGGAGATGCCTCATTATATACGGGAGTAACCGTATCCGGAGAGGAGCAGCCGCCGGGTTTGTGAGGCGGCCGCTCCCTTGTGATGTATGCTTTGTCCGGGATTAGAACTCGTAGTGGAAACCGAATGAGAGGTCTTCGCTGGTGAAGGCGAATCCGTAGCCGTTGTCTCCGGTCATGTAATCGTCTCTGTAGCCCAGGAAACCGCATTTGGCAACTGCACTGAACTTGCTGTTCAGCTTGATGGCGATGCCCGGTTTGAAGCCTATTTCAAAGCCGTTTACAGAGTCGAAGCCCTTCACCTTCTGGGTGGAGAAGCCGAAGCCGCCGTCCACAAACAGGCGTACTACCTTATTTTCATAGTAGGAGTAGCGTGCATAGGGAGCGAGGGCGAAAGCGTTGTATTTACCTTCGTCTGCCTTGCCGTGTGCAAATGCCAGCACACCGCCTACTGCCCATTTCTCGCTCAGGTTATATCCAACTTCCGGTTCCAGTTTGAAGAAAGTGGCGTCGAGGTCGTCGTTGTGCCATAAGCCTACCGTTCCGCCTACATAAACCTGTGCCTTTACCGATGCAACCAGCATGGTTGCAAACAAGAAAAATACAATTTTTTTCATTTCTTTTTACCTTTTGATTATTTAAATTATTGTTGCTTGCTGAAAAAGCAAGGCATGCCCTGCTTTTTCGGGGCGCAAAAGTATATCTTATATTTATGCTGTACAAATTTTTAGTTAGTTTTTTATAAAATAAAGAACTTGTGCGGGAAGAATACACTACTTTTGCGGCGGTAAAAAGTTTGTTTCACAGGTTGTATTTTTTCGAATGAAGAAGAGTCTTATTGCATTAGCGTTCGGCACGTTGGGATTGGGCATTGCCGAGTTTACGATGATGGGCATTTTGCCCTATGTTGCCGCCGATTTGAACATCGGCATTCCGGTTGCCGGACATTTCATTTCCGCCTATGCACTGGGCGTATGTGCCGGTGCTCCCATGTTGATTTTAGCGCGCAAGCGTCCGTTGAAGCATATCCTGCTGGCATTGATGGCTTTAATGCTGGTAGGAAATCTGGGGGCTGCGATGGCCACCGGCTACTGGTCGCTGCTGGCGGCGCGTTTCATTTCGGGTTTGCCGCACGGGGCGTATTTCGGAGTCGCTTCCATTGTGGCGGGCAAGCTGGCGGACGAGGGGAGAAGCTCCGAGGCCGTATCCATTATGATAGCGGGCATGACGGTTGCCAATCTGTTCGGCGTTCCGCTGGGCACTTCCCTGAGCCATATACTCTCGTGGCGTGTCACGTTCTTGCTGGTGGCCTGCTGGGGAGTGATAGTCCTTTATTATATATGGCGTTGGGTTCCTGCGGTGGAGGGACTGAAAGATACCGGATTCAAGGGACAGTTCCGTTTCCTGAAGACTCCCGCTCCCTGGCTGATATTGGGGGCGACGGCTTTGGGCAATGGCGGCGTGTTCTGCTGGTATAGTTACATCACGCCGTTGCTGACGAATGTATCGGGATTCAGCGCCGGAAGTATCACGGCATTAATGATGCTGGCAGGCTTTGGCATGGTGGTGGGCAATCTGGTGAGCGGACGGCTTTCCGACAAATACACTCCGGGCAGGGTGGGCATGGTGGTGCAAGGCATGATTTGCATTGTGCTGCTGCTGATATTTTCCCTTTCGCCCCATCCGTGGTGTTCCGCCATATTGATGGCACTCTGTACGGCGGGCTTGTTTGCGGTGTCCAGTCCGGAGCAGGTGCTGATTATCCGCGTGGCCCCCGGGGGTGAGATGCTGGGCGGCGCTTGCGTGCAGATGGCATTCAACCTGGGCAACGCCATCGGGGCATACGTGGGCGGCCTGGCTCTTGGCGGCGGATACCGCTATCCGGCTTTGGCAGGGGTGCCCTTTGCACTGACGGGTTTCATCTTATTCGTTATCTTCTATAAGAAATTCCAGTCCAGGTATTAAACATATCATTATTTTTGCGTAAGTTTGCCCGTAAAATATTAACTAAACTCGATATATATGAAGATTTTGAACTTAATGAAGATACTGTTGTTGTGTGTAATGACTGCGGGGCTGGCTTCTTGCGGGGATGATAACTACTATACGATACAAAACAGCGACGAGAAGCTGTGCAGCGACAGTTGGGTAGAGGAGTACGACACGGAAGAAGGGGCGTGCAGGCACATCCTGGAATTCACCAAAGGGAAACAGGGCGGTAAGGAAGTCCTTTCCGGAAAAGAGACCTTTATCGTAACCACTACCGGCAATACGAAAACAGATACCCATGACTTTACCTGGAAATGGATTGACAACTCACGCGAGGGACTGATACTGAACTACGGTTCGGGCGATGTGAAAATCTTTGAGAACGTATGGGTGCGCGAACATTACCTGTCCGGAAAGCTGGACGGTGAAATCATGATGCTGACTGCTTCCAGGTATATGGTTAATCAGAATTGGAAATGAGAAAGATGAGAAAATTTTTGAACATATTGTTCCTGTGCACGCTGGCCTTGGGCCTGAGTTCGTGCGAACCGGACGACGGTGAGGATTACTACATTTACGATACCCTGCCGGGCGGTATCTGGGTAGGAGATTTAGGTTTTGCCGATGCCTATAATTCTCCGTTGGAAAGCGGGCTTTACTTTGAAGGCAACGGGCTGGGAAGAGATGAGCAGGCGTATTACAACGATCCGTATGGAGAGGTGGCATTCAGCCTGCCTTTCCGCTGGGACATCCACGGCAGGATTCTGCGGCTGGACTACGGTTACAATTATCCTTTGCTGGAAATCTACGACGTATATGTTGCGGGAGACAGACTGTCCGGCGTATTATACGTGGACGGGCACATGGATGGGCCTGTCATGCTGGAAAGGCAATATTAAGAATATGGATGTCCGGACATCCTGAGAATAGGCAAGTGAGGGTGTTAAAACACTCTTGATAATTTTTTTAGGCACGGATTACGCGGATTTCACGGATTTTCTTTATTATTTTTCCGTGTAAATCCGCGTAATCCGTGCCTAAAAATCATCCAACAGTAAGCGGGCTTTAGCATTGACATCCCCCTCGATTGATTGATAAGCGGTTTTTGTAACCCCTTTGATTTATTTATTTCTTCAGAAACAGTTTCTTGAACTCTCCCGGATACGGCGTTTCAAACTGCATCAGCTCTCCGGTGACAGGATGGCGGAAGCACAGCTTGAAGGCGTGCAGCGCCAGTCGTCCGATAGGATTTATCTCTTCCAGTCCGTAGCGTCCGTCGCCAATGATGGGATGTCCCAGGTCCTGCATGTGCACGCGGATTTGGTTTTTGCGTCCCGTCTCCAGCATCAGTTCCACGAGTGAGAAGCCGTTGGCGCGTTTGATGGTGCGGTAGTGGGTGATTGCTTCCTTGCCGCCATCGTCCGTGGGGCTGGAATATACGTACAGCTTGCGGTCGGTGAGCCATGAGCGCACCATGCCGGCATTGTTTTCCATTTCACCCGCAACGACGGCTACATAGCGGCGGTCGGTTACGATGTTGTGCCAGTTGTCGCGCAGCGTATTCTGCGTCTTTTCGTCTTTGGCAAACATCAGCAGTCCCGAGGTGTCGCGGTCCAGGCGATGCACGATGTACACGCGGTGCTGCCTGCCCGAACGCTGCACATATTCGTTCAGAATGGTGTAGGCGGTACGCTCTTTCTGCCTTTCCGTATTGACGGACAGCAATCCCTGCATCTTCTCCACCACGATGAGGTAAGCATCTTCGTATACGATTTTCAGTAATTTGTTGTTGAACTCCTTGCGTCCCTTCTCACGGCTGATCTGGACTTTCATACCCGGCTTCAGCGGGAAGTTGTACTGCGTTGTGATGACGCTGTCTACATATACAACCCGCTTGCTCAACAATGCCTTCAACTTGGTGCGGCTGGCATCCGGCATTTTCGCTGCCAGAAATTCCATCAGTTCCATAGGCTCTTTTACCATATAGTCCGTATATTGCGTGCGGGCTCTTGCTATAATTCTTTCTTTTGCCACGAGGATAATAATTTGCGATTAATGATTCAATTCTAAAACAAGGCTTTGCATCGGCTTACCGGAATGCCGTACCGCTTTTTGGGAGTGCGGCTTCCGGTTGCCAATCTCTGCTTCGGTTTCCTAAGTAGCACTTCACGTTTTCAAAGTAATACTTCACGTTTCTGAAGTAGCACTCTACGTTCCTGAAGTAGCCCTTTACGTTTCCAAAGTAGCTCTTTGCACTTCCAAAGTAGCTCTTTAAATTTCCCAAAGTGATACTCACATTCCCGAAGTAGCCCCTTATGCTTTCACGTTCCCGAAGAGCTGCCTCAGTCCTCTGCTTTTTCCGCCGGATTTTTCAACTCAAGCAGCACCACGTTTTCCACATGATGCGTATGCGGGAACATATCCACCGGCTGGACGGCCTTCACCCGGTATTTGGCATCGAGCAGTTGTAAGTCCCTTGCCTGCGTGGCGGGATTGCAGCTTACGTACACAATGCGTTTCGGCTCTGCAAACAGGATAACATCCACCACATCCTGGTGCATACCCGCACGAGGGGGGTCGGTGATGATTACATCCGGACGTCCGTACTCGTTGATAAAGTCCTGCGTCAGCATGTCCTTCATGTCGCCGGCAAAAAACAGCGTGTTCCTGATGCCGTTGATTTCCGAGTTGACCTTGGCGTCCTCGATGGCTTCGGGCACATATTCGATGCCGATGACCTGGCGCGCTTGTCCGGACACGAAGTTGGCGATGGTTCCCGTGCCGGTATAAAGGTCGTAAACCAGTTCGTTGCCGGTGAGCCCTGCGAAGTTGCGGGCCACTTTGTACAAAGTGTATGCCTGCTCGGAGTTGGTCTGGTAGAACGACTTGGGACCCACCTTGAAGCGCAGCCCTTCCATCTCCTCGAAGATATGGTCTTTGCCTTTGAACGTGTGCACGTCGAGGTCGGTAATGGTGTCGTTGCACTTATTATTAATAATGTATAGCAGCGACGTGATTTCGGGGAAAGTGTCCGCTACGTACTGCAACAACTGTTTGAACAGCTCCATCTCCTCGTCCTTCTCAATCTTGCAGATGAGGATAACCATCAGCTCGCCGGTGGTGGAAGTGCGCACAATCATATTGCGCAGCATCCCTTCGTGCGTGCGTAGGTTAATGAACGGATAGTTGTGCTCGTAGGCATAGTCGCGCACGGCGTTGCGGATGCGGTTGGATATGTCGTCCTGCAGCCAGCACTTCTCGATGGCCAGTACCTTGTCGAAGGCGTTGGGAATGTGGAAGCCTACCGCATTCATCTGCTCGTACACCACATTCTGCCGGACCTCTTCCGCCGTGAGCCAGCGCTTGTTGGAGAAAGTAAACTCAAGCTTGTTGCGGTAGAACTCCGTTTTTGCGGAACCGAGTATCGGCGATATTTCCGGGAGCTCCACTTTTCCGATGCGGGTAAGGTTGTCCGTTACCTGCTTCTGCTTGTATCTTATCTGTTCCGAATAGGGGAGCACCTGCCATTTGCAGCCGCCGCATACACCGTAGTGCTGACAGAACGGAACGGCTCTTACCGGTGAGTATTGGTGAAACTTCACCGCTTCCGCCTCGGCATAATGATGCTTTTTTCTCTTGATTTGCAGGTCTACAACGTCGCCCGGAACGACGTACGGTACGAAAATTACCAAATCATTGACCTTCGCGATGGCTTTTCCTTCGGCAGCCACATCCGTAATTTCCACCTTTTCCAACAGGGGAAGTTCTTTTCTCTTTCTTGCCACTTTTACACCAATATAATAAATTCAACGGCAAAAATAGGCATTTTTCCGTAATTTCTCTCTATGAATGGGAATATTAAATTTTGCAATCTCGAAATTGCATTTTGACTTAAAGTTTTTTCTCAAAAAGTTTTCTAGTCTGCGAAATATACTTAGATTTGCGAGCAGAAAAAATGAAAAAATCACAATCAGAAACTTTAAATTGATATTATGGACAAAAAAAGAGTTTATACCTTTGGTAACGGCCAGGCAGAAGGAAAAGCCGGCATGAGAAACCTTTTGGGGGGTAAGGGAGCCAACCTGGCAGAGATGAACCTTATCGGAGTTCCGGTTCCTCCGGGCTTCACAATCACGACAGAAGTTTGCACAGAATATTATGAAATGGGGCAGGAAAAAGTCGTTGCCCTGTTGAAACAGGAAGTGGAAAACGCCATCGCGCACGTGGAGACACTGATGCGCTCCAAATTCGGCGATGTGGAAAACCCGCTGCTGGTGTCCGTCCGTTCGGGCGCACGCGCTTCCATGCCGGGCATGATGGATACGATTCTTAACCTCGGCCTGAACGATGAAGTGGTGGAAGGGCTGATTCGCAAGACGGGAAACCCCCGCTTTGCATGGGACTCCTACCGCCGTTTCGTACAGATGTACGGTGACGTGGTGCTGGGCATGAAGCCGGTGAACAAGGAAGATGTAGACCCGTTCGAGGCCATTATAGAAGAGGTGAAACATGCCAAAGGCGTGAAACTGGACAACGAACTGGAAGTGGAAGACCTCAAGGAGCTTGTCAAGCGCTTCAAGGCTGCCGTCAAGCAGCAGACCGGAAAGGACTTCCCCACCTGCGCCTACGAACAGCTGTGGGGTGCTGTCTGCGCCGTGTTCAACTCATGGATGAACGAGCGCGCCATCCTCTACCGCAAAATGGAAGGAATTCCCGATGAGTGGGGCACTGCCGTAAGCGTGCAGGCAATGGTGTTCGGCAATATGGGCGACACTTCCGCCACGGGAGTCTGCTTCAGCCGCGATGCCGCCACGGGCGAAGACCTCTTTAACGGCGAATATCTGATTAATGCACAGGGCGAGGACGTTGTGGCAGGTATCCGTACCCCGCAGCAGATTACCATTATCGGCTCCAGACGCTGGGCGGAACTTGCCGGCGTAAGCGAGGAGGAGCGTGCCGCCAAGTATCCTTCCATGGAAGAGGCGATGCCCGAAATCTACAAGGAGCTGGATGCTTTGCAGACGAAGCTGGAAAACCACTATAAGGATATGCAGGACATGGAGTTCACCGTGCAGGAAGGCAAGCTATGGTTCCTCCAGACACGTAACGGCAAGCGTACCGGAGCCGCCATGGTGAAGATAGCCATGGATTTGCTCCACCAGGGTATGATTGACGAAAAGACGGCGCTGTTGCGTTGCGAACCCAACAAGCTTGACGAACTGCTTCACCCCGTATTCGACAAGGCGGCCTTGAAGCAGGCGAAGGTTCTTACCCGCGGTTTGCCGGCTTCTCCGGGCGCGGCCTGCGGCCAGATTGTGTTCTTTGCCGATGATGCTGCCGAATGGCACGCTGCCGGCAAGCGCGTGGTAATGGTGCGTATCGAAACTTCTCCGGAAGATTTGGCGGGTATGGCCGTTGCCGAAGGCATCCTGACCGCACGTGGCGGTATGACTTCGCACGCTGCCGTTGTGGCTCGCGGCATGGGTAAGTGCTGTGTATCCGGTGCGGGAGCGTTGAACATCGACTACAAGGCACGCACGGTAGAGGTGGACGGCGTTGTGTTGAAAGAAGGCGACTTCATCTCTCTGAACGGTAGTACCGGCGAGGTTTACAAAGGAAAAGTGGAAACGAAGGCCGCCGAGCTGTCCGGTGATTTTGCCGAACTGATGCAACTGGCCGATAAATATACGAAATTGCAGGTACGCACCAATGCCGATACGCCGCACGATGCACAGGTGGCACGTAACTTCGGGGCAGTGGGCATCGGTCTGTGCCGTACGGAACACATGTTCTTCGAAGGTGAGAAAATCAAGGCGATGCGCGAAATGATTCTGGCGGAAAACGCGGAAGGACGTCGCAAGGCGTTGTCTAAGATTCTGCCGTACCAGCAGGCAGACTTCAAGGGCATCTTCAAGGCTATGGAAGGTTGCCCGGTAACCGTGCGTCTGCTCGACCCTCCTTTGCACGAATTCGTTCCCCACGATTTGAAGGGGCAGCAGGAAATGGCGGATACCATGGGCGTAAGCTTGCAGTATATCCAGCAACGTGTGGAAGCGCTTTGCGAACATAACCCGATGCTGGGCCACCGCGGTTGCCGCTTGGGCAATACGTATCCGGAAATCACGCAGATGCAGACGCGCGCCATCCTCGGCGCTGCTCTGGAACTGAAGAAAGAGGGCGTTGAGACACATCCCGAAATCATGGTTCCGCTGACCGGTATCCTGTACGAGTTCAAGCAGCAGGAGGAGGTTATCCGTGCCGAAGCTGCCAAGTTGTTTGCCGAAGCAGGCGACAGCATCGAGTTCAAGGTAGGTACGATGATTGAAATCCCGCGTGCTGCTCTTACGGCCGACCGTATCGCTTCTTCCGCCGAATTCTTCTCGTTCGGTACGAACGACCTGACGCAGATGACCTTCGGATACTCACGCGACGACATCGCTTCCTTCCTGCCTATTTATCTGGAAAAGAAGATTCTGAAAGTAGACCCCTTCCAGGTGCTCGACCAGAATGGAGTAGGGCAGTTGGTACGTATGGCTACCGAAAAGGGCCGTGCCATCCGTCCGGACCTGAAGTGCGGTATCTGCGGCGAGCATGGCGGTGAGCCTTCTTCCGTGAAGTTCTGCCACAAGGTGGGGCTGAATTATGTGAGCTGTTCTCCGTTCCGCGTGCCTATTGCAAGACTTGCGGCGGCGCAGGCTGCAATCGAGGAATAGCACGATATAGCTGATACTCAATAAAATAGGCGGTATGTTTTTCGTTTGCAAAGGCTTACCGCCTATTCAATTATAATGATTGATAATGCTTCCATTGTACTATTGCGGGCAATACAATAACAGCCTTTTGTTGCATGTACACTATAACCGCCTTCATCGTATGGCTTCCTATAGTTGTTGTAACAAGCACTTGGTATGGCAAAAGTTTATGAATGATGAAATAGTCGTATACTCATACAGATATGGAAAGAACTGACTACATAGAAAGACGCGAGGATATGGTTTCTTTATCTGCTGTTACGTTCCGGAGATATTGGATTGCCCGTTTATCGGATGATGATTATTGGAGTGTTGCTTTGGAGAATAATCTATGGCTCATGCAACAGAGATACCATATACAGGCAAATCACATCGTGACCCAACTTCTTAAGTTGGTAAAAGAGATAAAAGCAGGTGACGTATTGCTGTTAACCCATCCTAATAAAACCATATACGCTTATGGTTACGTTGTGAAATGCCCTTTTCAAACAGACCGGATATCCTCGTTGTCAGACATTATCAGCAGCAACAGGTATGACTATGATAGCGGAATTGTACGTTTTAAGGATACTGATGTTTTCTATGAAGACTTGCGAAACGGCGTTAATGATTGGGGGCAACGCATATCTGTTGATCAATGGCACTATTACAGTCAAGATTCAAGAGTTCTGAATTATGGCTGTGGCTATGCCTGCATCAAAGGCAATGCAAGACAATCTATCTTTGAGGTAGATGCCGGGTTTGCAAAGAGCAAAATGGAAGAATTGGAAAAACAATATAATAAGAAGAATATGTTTATCAGTAATATTGCTAAGTTGTTGCTGTCAAAGCGTAACATTATACTTCAGGGTGCACCTGGTACTGGCAAGACCTATAATACTGCTGCCATCGCTTTGAAGGCATTAGGCATCACGGATACGGATCTGACAGATCATACTGCCGTCATGGAACGCTATAATTCTTTGCTTGGAGACCAAATCTTTTTTACCACATTTCATCAGTCTCTCGATTATGAAGATTTTGTTGAAGGACTGAAACCTCATGTGCAGACAGATGAGAATGGTAACTCTATTGGTGTAACCTATGAGCCGGAAGATGGAATTTTTAAACGTGCTTGTAATGCTGTGCAAACCGATCAGAGCAAAGATATTGTCGAGTGCATAGATGACTACCTTCAGAAGATAAAGGGTTATGAAAACAAACGCGAGATTCCTACTGTTTCTGGCAAATCTTCGCTCTTCGTTTGGTGGAAGGAAGGCAATTCAACCATAAGTAGCCGCAGTACCAGTTCTACATGTTCACGCGGGGAGGAGTATACTCCTTCGCCAATGAATATTGAGAAAGTGAAACTTCAGGCTTTAGGAAAAGGTTGTGAAAACAATTGGCAGGCTTATGCGCAGGCTTTCATCAATGCAGTAAAGGAGGAGTATGGGGCTATTGCCGATAAACGTGTTGTACTTATCATCGATGAGATAAACCGTGGCAATGTATCAAAAATCTTTGGCGAACTTATTACTTTGCTGGAAGCTGACAAGAGAAGTCAAGGTGCTCACCCGATTAAGGTTATGTTGCCATATACAAAGGCAGAGTTTGAGGTGCCTTCAAATTTATACATTATCGGTACGATGAATACGACGGACAGAAGTACAGGTACTCTTGATTATGCTTTACGTAGAAGATTTGCTTTTGTAACATTGAAAGCAGATGAATCTATTATTGAGAAATATTACAACGAAGCAGGCAATCGGGAACTTGGTGATATAGCTGTTGCTTTATTCAAGGACATCAGGAAATTCATCGAGAACCCTAAACATCTCTGCGGAGATATGAGTATTGACGACCTTATGATTGGCCACAGTTTTTTCATGGCGGAAGATAAGGAGGAATTGCTTGCCAAAGTTGAATATGAAATTATCCCGCTTATCAATGAATATATCAACGATGGTATCCTCGCTGTAAAGAATACTCAAAAGGAATCTGCTTTTGATTCATGGCTGCATCTGACTCCTATCGGAGAAGCGGAGCAAGACGACCCGGATGAGGACAAACGGTAAATGCGATATGAGGCCCATTCTTATTCAGGAACATGAGCGGTTGAACGTTGGGCAAGATAGTAGATTTGACAATCTGCATCTTGTTCGATGGGATAAACCTATGGATTATGAACCGTGGGGGTACTATGCATCGTATGTGATCGGCGCAGAATGGATAGACGAGAATGAAGCGCTGGTAGTTACGACAAAGAGGGGGATGGAAGAAATAGATTTCCTTGCAATGTTTATGACCTGTTTCTCGTCAAATTTGTCAGCAGATGCTTTCTCGCAAATATACACCATCGATAGTGATGCCCCGGTTATCTATGCACCTTCATTGAAGGGGATTATTAGCCCACTTATTGTGCTGCATTTTCTTGCAGTAGTCAGTAGGATTAAATCGTTAAAAAAGGGCTATGTCCATTATAGTGGAAATCTGAAAAAAGTGAAAGGCCGTATCAATGTTATCAGGAATGAAAGAACTAACATGGCGATTAAACGCTTTGACAGAGTATTCTGTGAATATGATGAATATACAGTTGATATTCCGGAGAATAAACTAATCAAGAAAGCCCTTTTGTTTTGTAAGCAGATATTGAGGACAGTAATAGAGCATCATAAGGACGGCAGCAAGGTTAAGCAAATGCTGTTAAAGTCACTATTAATGTTTGAAAGGGTAAGTGAAGATGTACAGGTAAGAGAAGTAACTCAGATCAAGGCTCACAAGTTGTTCAATGAGTATAGTGAAGCTGTACGCTTGGCAAAGCTTATCTTACGGAGATATGATTTCAGCATAAGTAAGACAAGCACTGAGGATGACAATATTTTACCTTTCACATTGGATATGTCATTACTATATGAACATTATGTGTATGGATTGCTTCATGATGCTTACGGCGACAAAGTTTTGTATCAGGTTAAGGGCAGAACCGGTTATCCGGATTTTCTATATAAATCGCATAACTTTAAGGCAATACTTGATACCAAATACATACCTAAATATGATGAATCTTATTTACTGGATAATTATGTAATCCGGCAGTTGAGCGGATATAGCAGAGACTTGCCGATATTGCAGAAATTAGGTTACAATGAGATTGATGAAGAATCTTCCTTGCCTGATGTCCCTTGTATAATCATTTATCCGAAAGAACGTGATGAAATCACAAATCCGTTTTCTGAGAATAAATTGCAGGACTTGTGCCGTACTCCTGTGCGTCGGTTGATGAGATTCTATAAAATCTGCATACCGTTACCGGTAGTGGCTGCTAACTTATAAATGTGTATCAACTGCGTTAAAACACCATTCAACTCTCCTATGCAAATGCAGGTTTATTATTTAACACCTGCCATCCAATAAATTGCCGAGTAGGAATGGTTTGTTTAACGGTTGTCTTTGCAGGCAATACAGGGAGTGTGTCGAACATGGAAAAAAGAAAACGCATCTGCCGCTTTTTACAGCTTGCAGATGCGTTTCAACAGGGGTTTATGAGGGGTTGCTTATTTCATCCGTTTACCCACCGCTTCCCAGTCTACTATGCTCCAGAGGGCATTGACGTGGTCGGCGCGTTTGTTCTGATAATCCAGGTAGTAGGCATGCTCCCAAACATCGAAGCCCAGCAGCGGGGTCAGTCCTGCGCGTACGGGATTGCTTCCGTTCGCTTCTTTGGTGATGTGCAGCTTGCCGTGCTTATCAACAGACAGCCATGCCCAGCCCGAACCGAACAGTCCGACTGCTGCCGCGTTGAATTCCTTCTTGAAATTCTCGAAACTGCCGAAGTCGCGTTTGATGGCTTCCGCCAGTTTCCCGGTAGGTTCGCTTTGCGACGGTTTCGGTGCGAATTGCAGGAAGTACAACGTATGGTTCAGTACCTGTCCGGCATTGTTGAATACGGCGCCGTCGGGTGCGGTGGCTACGATAGTAACCAGGTCTTTGTTTTCGTATTCCGTGCCCGGAACAAGGTTGTTCAGGTTGTTTACGTACGTTTGCAGGTGCTTACCGTAATGGTAATCTATTGTTTGCTGACTGATTACAGGTTCCAGCGCGTTGTGTGCGTAAGGAAGTTTAGGCATTTCATGTGTCATAATCATTATTGTTAAAGACATTAATAACGTATTCATAAGTTCAATTTATTTAGTTTTGAAACTTTACTATACTAACGCGATAACCTGTGGAATTGTTCGCAGGTGTCCGAACCTTTCACTATCTTTGCACCCGAACTTTACCCGTTAGATTATTAGGAATATGTCCGATTACATACAAGAACTGAATGAGGGACAGCGTGCTGCGGTGCTCTACAACGACGGCCCGTCACTGGTGATAGCTGGCGCCGGTTCGGGAAAAACCCGTGTGCTGACCTACAAAATAGCTTATCTGCTGGAGAACGGTTACCGCCCCTGGGATATTCTTGCGCTTACCTTTACCAATAAGGCGGCCCGTGAAATGAAAGAACGTATCGCCCGGCAGGTAGGTGCGGAACGTGCCCGTCACCTTTGGATGGGGACATTCCACTCCATATTCCTGCGCATCCTGCATGCGGAAGCCGCGCAGATCGGATTTACCCCAAAATTCACCGTCTATGATACGGCAGACAGCAAAAGCCTGTTGCGCTCAATCATCAAGGAGATGGGATTGGATGAGAAAGTGTATAAACCGGGTACGGTGCAGGCACGTATCTCCAATGCCAAGAACCACCTCGTGTCTCCTGCGGGTTATGCCAACAACAAAGAAGCCTACGAAAGCGATAGTGCGGCCAAGATGCCTGCCATACGTGATATTTACCGCCGCTACTGGGAGCGTTGCCGGCAGGCGGATGCCATGGATTTCGACGATTTGCTGTTCTATACCTTCCTGCTTTTCCGCGACCGTCCGGAGGTGCTTGCCCGCTACCGGTCGCAGTTCCGCTATATCCTGGTGGACGAGTACCAGGACACCAACTTTGCCCAGCACAGCATTGTGCTTCAGTTGGCAAAAGAGCATCAGCACGTCTGTGTGGTGGGCGATGACGCGCAAAGCATCTATTCCTTCCGGGGAGCCGACATCGACAATATCCTGTATTTCACAAAGGTATATCCGGGTACGAAGGTCTTTAAGCTGGAACAGAACTACCGCTCCACCCAAACCATCGTTTCTGCCGCCAACAGCCTGATAGAGAAGAACCAGCGGCAAATTCGCAAGGAAGTCTTTTCGGAGAAAGATAAGGGAGAGCCCATCGGAGTGTATCAGGCATACAGCGATGTGGAGGAGGGCGATATTGTAATCAACAAGATAGCCGAACTGCGCCGGCAGGAGAATTACGCCTATTCCGATTTTGCCATACTCTATCGCACCAACGCGCAGAGCCGTGTCTTTGAGGAAGCCATGCGCAAGCGCAGCATGCCGTATCGCATTTACGGCGGGCTGTCTTTCTATCAGCGCAAGGAAATAAAAGATGTAATTGCCTACTTCCGCCTCACGGTCAATCCGAATGATGAAGAAGCCTTCAAGCGTATCATCAACTACCCGGCACGCGGGATAGGCGACACTACCGTAAATAAAATCACGACTGCCGCCACCAGCCACAATGTAAGCCTGTGGACCGTGCTCTGCGAACCGCTGACCTACGGGGTGAACATCAATAAAGGAACGGCGGGCAAGTTGCAGGATTTTCGCTGTTTGATAGCCGGATTTATCGAGAGCGTTGCCGAAAAGAACGCCTACGAGCTTGGTACGGAGATAATCCGTCAGTCGGGCATTATCGCTGATGTCTGCCAGGACAACTCGCCCGAGAACCTCAGCCGCAAGGAGAATATCGAAGAGCTTGCAAACGGTATGAGCGACTTCTGTGCACAACGGCTGGAGGAGGGGAATGCCAATACCACGCTGAGTGATTTCCTTTCGGAAGTGTCCCTGCTTACCGACCAGGATTCGGACAAGGACGGAGACGATGAAAAGATAACGTTGATGACCGTGCACTCCGCCAAGGGGCTGGAGTTTAAAAATGTCTTTGTGGTGGGCATGGAAGAAAACCTGTTTCCGAGCGGTATGGCGGGCGACTCTCCCAGGGCGTTGGAAGAGGAGCGCCGTTTGTTCTACGTAGCCATCACCCGTGCGGAAGACCATTGTTTCCTTACTTATGCCAAAAGCCGTTACCGTTACGGGAAGATGGAGTTTGGAAATCCCAGCCGCTTTTTGAAAGATATAGATGTGCGCTTCCTTAAGCTGCCGCAAGATGCCGGATTGGTGCGCAAGGTAGATGAGCATGCCGCATCTTTCCGCAGGGAGAACAGGGAGAACTTCGTTTCCGCCATGTATGGAAAACGTGATGGAGGAGCTCGTCCCCGGCAGGAAATCATTGCCCCGACCGTTCCCCGCAACTTAAAGCGGGTGACGCCTTCCATGGGAACAGCTTCTGCCGCTTCCCATTCGTCGGCAGCCGCAGGCGGGAACGCTGTGCTGCCGGGGCAGTTTATCGAACACGAACGTTTCGGCCTGGGCGAAGTGCTGAAAGTGGAAGGTGAGGGCGACAACGCAAAAGCCACCATCCGTTTTAAAAATGCGGGCGACAAGCAACTTCTTCTGCGTTTTGCGCGTTTCAAAGTGATAGGATAGATCCGGTTTTTACTATAAAAGTTTATATAACAAGAAAAATGACAGACAAAGATTTCGACCTTTTCCCTTCTCCCTGTTATATCATGGAGGAAGAACTGTTGAGGAAGAACCTCACATTGATAAAGAGCGTTGCCGACCGGGCTGGTGTAGAGATTATCCTTGCTTTCAAGTCCTTTGCCATGTGGCGCTCGTTTCCCATATTCCGTGAGTATGTGGAGCATTCTACGGCAAGCTCCGTATACGAGGCACGCCTGGCGTTGGAGGAATTCGGCAGCAGGGCGCATACATACTCTCCGGCATATACGGAAGCCGACTTTCCGGAAATCATGCGATGCAGCAGTCACATCACATTCAATTCGCTGGCTCAGTTCCGGCGTTTTTATCCCATGATTCAGGCAGCCGGGCAGGATATATCCTGCGGCATACGCGTCAACCCGGAGTATTCGGAAGTGGAAACGGAACTGTATAACCCTTGTGCTCCCGGCACCCGTTTCGGTGTAATGGCCGAACAGCTTCCCGATGTGCTGCCGCAAGGCATCGACGGGTTTCACTGCCACTGCCATTGCGAGTCGTCCTCGTACGAGCTGGAACGTACGCTGGAGCATCTGGAGGCGAAGTTCTCCCGCTGGTTTCCGCAAATAAAGTGGCTGAATCTGGGTGGCGGGCATTTGATGACCCGTAAGGACTACGATGTGGAGCATCTGATTCGCCTGCTCCGCGGATTGAAAGAGCGTTATCCCCATTTGCGCATTATCCTGGAACCCGGTTCGGCATTTACCTGGCAGACGGGAGTGCTGGCTTCCGAAGTTGTGGACATTGTGGAAAACCGCGGCATCCGTACCGCAATCCTGAATGTCAGCTTCACCTGCCACATGCCCGATTGCCTGGAAATGCCCTACCAGCCTGTCGTCCGGGGTGCCGAAATGGGTGACGGCGGTGCGTACGTCTACCGGCTGGGCGGCAATTCCTGCCTGAGCGGCGATTATATGGGGTTGTGGAGCTTCGGCCACGAACTGCAAATCGGTGAGAGAATCATCTTTGAAGACATGATACATTACACCATGGTGAAGACGAATATGTTCAACGGAATCCATCATCCTGCCATTGCCATGTGGACAAAAGAGGGAAAAGCTGAGATATTCAGAAAATTTTCTTACGAAGATTATCGCAACCGAATGAGTTGATAATCAAAACTATGCTTTCACTCCGGGCAGAATGTTTAATTTTATGTGTGAAAAAAATGCGTAGAATGTTTGCAGGTTAAAGGAAAATATCTACCTTTGCAACCGCAAACGCGGAAATAGCTCAGTTGGTAGAGCATAACCTTGCCAAGGTTAGGGTCGCGAGTTCGAGTCTCGTTTTCCGCT